>Ga0116225_1000184_pt1 | contig 51036 bp, 38 predicted proteins | sample Sb_taG_8_FD_88968 | JGI IMG/M metagenome (GOLD analysis project Ga0116225, IMG submission 88968) | Peat soil microbial communities from Weissenstadt, Germany - Sb_50d_c_BC metaG | ecosystem: Environmental > Terrestrial > Soil > Wetlands > Peat | place: Germany: Weissenstadt | collected 2010-09-21 | reverse complement strand
CTTCGGCTTGGGAAACGGCGTCTTCGATGGCTTTGGCGGTTTTGTCTACTTCGTCGCGGCGGGTGCGGAAGGCTTCGGCTACGCCGAGAAGAATGCGGCGAAAGCCTGGGCGGCCCATGGCGTCTTCGGGCGGGAAATAAGTGCCGCCGAAGAAAGGCTTGCCTTCGGGGGTTAGGAAGGCGGTTAGAGGCCAGCCGCCTTGGCCGGTCATGGCGCTTACGGCGGCTTGATAGCGGGAATCAACATCGGGGCGCTCGTCGCGATCTACTTTCACCGGGACGTAATGTTCGTTGATGATGGCGGCCAGTTCGGGATTTTCGTAGCTCTCGCGATCGATAACGTGGCACCAGTGGCACCAGACGGCGCCGACATCTAGAAGGATGGGCTTGCCTTCGGCGCGGGCGCGGGCGAAAGCGGCATCGCCCCATTCGTGCCAGGCGACCGGTTGATGCGCGGCGGAGCGGAGATAGGGGCTGACGGAATCCTTCAGGCTGTTGCCGGCGGATTCATGCAATTTGTCGCTCACTGGATGGGATTTTTGTAGCCGGAGTCGCGCGGATCGATGGGCTTGCGTCCGGAGAAGCCTTCATCCTGGCGATGATAGAAGCGGATGCGATCTTCGCCTAGCCGCCAGCAGAGATAAACAGGCTCGCCGTGGATGCGGGCGGGAAAATCGAGCAGGCCGACGTCGAGATCTTTTACCACGCAGCCGGTGGAGTGAATGCGATCGAGAGAGGCTTGGAGATTGGCGGCTACGCGATCGCGTTCGAGGCGAGTGTTGGCGGCGCGTTCGTAGGGGATGATTACCCCGCCCTGGCGGACGATGCGTTCGGTAAGCGCCAGGATTTCGGATTCGAGGTCGGCCATTTTTTTGCGGATTTCCATGGCTTCGATGAGGACGGGCTCGAGTTCGGCGCGAGTGCGCTCGGCTTCGCCGAGGGTGAATAGTTTTTGTTGTTCTTCGTTTTCTTCGCTCATGCGTTCTCTTTTTTAGCCGCCTATGAATACCATGGTTCTTGAGGGTGGATGGAAATCTGGCTCGTTGATGCGATGGCCTTTTTCTTTTTCGTAGACGGCGTCGCGGATGTCTTCGGCGATTTGCTCGTCGGTGTGGCCGTTGCGGAGCATGGATTTCAGATCGTGATCTTCCTTGCTGAAAAGGCAGGTGCGAAGTTTGCCGTCGGCAGTGATGCGGATGCGCGAGCAGTGGCCGCAGAATGGTTGCGAAACGGGAGCGACTAGGCCGATTTCGCCGCGGCCATCGGCGAAGCGATATTTGCGGGCGGTTTCGCTGCGTTCGTGGGCGATGGGGAAGAGCGGCCAGCGGGCTTCGATCCGGCGCTTGATTTCCGCGGCGGTGACTACGAGATCGCGCGTCCAGTGGCGGTCGGCGTCGAGCGGCATGTATTCGATGAAGCGCATGATTAGATCGCGGTCGCGGGCGAATTCGGCGAAGGATTCTACTTCGTTGTCGTTGATGCCACGGACCAGGACGGCGTTCACTTTCACCGGTTTTAGACGCGAGGACTGGGCGGCGTCTATGCCTGCCATTACTTTGCTGAAGGATTTGGTGCGGGTGATTTCTTCGAATTTGGTTTGGTCGAGGGAATCGAGGCTGATGTTGATGCGATTCAGGCCTGCGGCCAGAAGCTTTTCGAGACGATCGGGGAGGAGATGGCCGTTGGTGGTGATGGAAAGATCGGCTACGCCCATCTTTTTTAGCGCGGCGATGAAATCTTCTACGCCTTCGCGGACTAGCGGCTCGCCACCCGTTACGCGGACTTTGCGGATGCCTTGGGCGATCAGGATGCGGGCGAGGCGCTCGAGCTCGTCCCAGCGGAGGAGTTCGTGGCCGGCCATGTGATTCTCGGGGTCGGCGGAGCGGCAATAGACGCAGCGGAAATTGCAGCGATCGGTGACCGAGATGCGCAGGTCGGTGATGGGGCGGCCGAATTTATCGGTGAGGGGCATCTGGTGATTGGATTCGTGCGAGATGGGGATGGACTCGCTTTGGGGTTGGTTGAGTGCGCTCAATTTAGATTCTCAGGCTCGCGATGGTTCTGTCTTCGGCAACGTGGCACGCGGATGCCGGGCTGAAAGCCCGGCGCTACATAGACCTTCGGAAAATTGAAACGCCCGAAACCTGGTTTGGAATCGGGCGAGAGACGACACCACCGCTGTGGCGATGCCGTCAGATCTCCTTTCCAAACACGGGTGGCCGAGGCGTTTCCGCCCGAACCGTCATCCCGCGATGCGGGATTCGCCTCCTGTCGCGTGGGTTGTCTCCCCGGTAGCGACGGGAGGTCGGAGCAAGGCCATTCTATATCGGGCTGGGCTGCGGGGCAAACTTGGTGGAGGATGCGTAGGACGGGCAAAAAGCGGCCGGGCTGAAGCCGGGTCCTACGTAAGAATCGCACTCGAAAGCGTTACTCCTCGTCGGACATCTATTCCTGATAAGGTTAGGATGTACGGAGCAGTCCTGAGCCAGCGGAATCGAATCTAAGGAAATATGAAAACCTTGGGCTTCCTATCGAAGTTACATTACGCGAGCGCGACGATTCTGGGAGTCGTGGCATTATTGGCGCAGACTGCTGGGGGGCAGGCGCCGAAGAGTGCGCCGACTGCGCAACCGACTGTTCCGGCGACGCAGCGGACTTCTGAAGCTTCGGAGGTTCTGGGCGGATTTACGATTGGGGGGCAGAGATATACGGTGGTGGCGCGAGTGAGGAGCATTTCCGGAGCTAGCGATGCGAAGTTCGCGACCACGCTTGTGGGGCTGGAAATCCGCGACGCGCATCGCGCCGGCGTTTACGCGAAGAGCTTTAATGCGGATGTGCAGGACGGGCGTTTTGCGCGAATTTTGTCGGCATCGGCTTCCGCTTTTGAGGGGGCGGGCGGGGCGTTGCTGGTGATTCGTTATCTCGAAGAGCCTGCAGCGGCGGGCGAGGGCGAATCTTGGCAGGTGTTTGCGCCCGTGAACGGCAAGCTGACGCCTTTGGGAGTGCCGCTGCCGCCGGGCGGAAATGAAAACCTGGCCGTCGGCGGCGTGGTGGCGGGCGTGATGGTGGAAGGCGGAGTGAACGTGATGCCGCTGGTGTCGAAGGCGGAGCCGCTGGAATTTCGTGCGTGGACTGGGAATTTTTATGTTTATGTGCCGGTGCGCATGGATTGGGAGCACGGACAATGGGGCGAAGGCGAGCAGTGCTTTAAGAACGACAAAGGCAGCCTGGAGAAGACGGGTTGCAACATGCGGATTACGGCGGTAGCGCAGCCGTCGCGCGCGCCGGGATCGGTGGTGACGCTTTACGAGGCGCCGGTGGAGGACCGCTTCCACGCGTCTCAAGTTCCGATCGAGAGCGGGACGAAGTTTGAGATTGTGGATGCGCGGGCGGTGGTGAAGTGGAAGGAGAGCGGGGAGCGCGTGTCCTGCCAATTTGAGGATATGTGGCTGCACGTGAGGTTTCACGGGGATTTAGGTTGGATACATTCGGAGACGGATTTTGCGGCGGTGGGATTGCCGGTTGGGAACCCGCCGGAGTAGTGATAGAGTTTTGGGCCGATGCGCATATTTGTGCTGGGGGTGGGGGGCACCGGCTCACTGCTGGCTAAATTGCTGGTGCGACAGGGGCATACGGTGTGGTGCGGCGACCGCGACGTGGAGCGGGCGCGGCGATTTCTGGGCAAGAAAAGCGAGATTGAAGTCTTCGAAGTAAACGCGCGGAATATCTGGTCCATCATTCGCGCGGGCCGCGGGTGCCACCTGCTGGTGAATGCGTCGCCTGCGGTCTTCAATGAGATTATTTTGCGGGCGGCGCTGCGTCTGCGGGCGCATTATTTAGATCTGAATTCGCGTTTGACGCGTAATCACTTTAAGGCCGAGCAGCTTCGCTATCACAAGCGATTCGTGGCCAAGAACCGGATCGCGGTGATCAATGCGGGAGTGGCGCCGGGGCTGACGAATTTGCTGGTGAAGCGCGGGGCGGAATTGCTGGACACGACCGAGGCCGTACACATCCGGCTGTACGAAAGCACGGAGAGCGCTAGCCCGGTTTCGACGTGGTCGCCGGAAGTGGCGTTTGATGAGGCGGTGTCGAAGCCGATTTATTACCGGCACTCGCGATTTCACAAGGGCAAGCGATTCGGCGATCCGGAGAAATTCCGGTTTCCGTCGCCGATCGGCGAGGCTACGGTTTATCTGGCGGCGCAGGATGAAGTGGCCACGCTGCCATACTTCGTCTCGATGAAAGAATTCGATGTGAAGATCGGGGGGAATGATTTCGACCGGCTGCGGCGTTGGTACCGGCAAGGCAAGCTGACGAAATCGCGCGGGCTGGTGCTGAAGCGGTTTCCGGAGACGCTTTCGCCGAAGGCTGTGGCGAAATTGTTCCGGAAGAAAATTCTGGAGAATGCGCGGTTTGCTGCGGCGGTGCTGGTGCGCGGGGTGAAGGCCGGGCAGCCGATGATGATTCGATGGGACGCGGGATTTTTGAGCTTGTTCCAGATTTTGCGGCGCGGGATACATTCGACGCCGATTTCTTATGCTACGGCGCATCTGGCGGCGCTTTTCGTGCGGCACATGCCGCGAGATGCAGGCGTTTATCCGCCGGAATCGCTGCCGGGAGAAGTGCGCCGCGAAATCATTGCGGACGCACGATCGAAAGATATTCGCATTTCGCTGAAGATGATTCCCCTGAAACATGTCGAGGAAGACGAATAAAAAGACAATCCAGTGCATCTATTAAGACGAGGAGGTGTTCTCGCCGATGCGTACGCGTGTGGTCAAGGTAGCCATTTTTTTGCTTCTGATCGTTGCGCTGGCATTCATTGCTGCAACGCAAATCAATTTGAGCGCACTGCCGGAACCTGGGCCGTTCGAGACGCGAATGGCGACGGCGTCGAAGCGGTGGATCATCGCGCGAGCGGCGCGGAAGACTGTGCCGGCGGAGCCGAATGGGACCGCAGCGGACCAGGAGAATGGAGACATGCTGTACGGCATGGACTGCGATTCGTGCCATGGGAAGGATGGGCGGCATCCGACTTCGACCGGACAGTGGATGTATCCGCGCGTATTGGATCTGGGTTCGCCTGAGGTGCAGGGATGGTCGGACGCGGAATTATTTTGGATTGTGAAGAATGGGGTGAGATTTTCGGGGATGCCGGCGTTTGGGAAAGTGCAAAACGATAAGGAGATTTGGGACCTAGTGCATTACCTGAGGTCGCTGAAGGCTGGAGCGGCGCTAAGCAAGTAAAGTAGCGCCCGCGTGCCTGCCGGCATCTTGCGATTACTGGCGTCGGTAAGGGTCGCGATTGCGCGCGGTTCGCAGCCTAACAAGAGATCGCGTGTGGTGGAGCAGCGTGGTCCGCGCGTGACTGCTGCAAGTAGCGAAATTGAGACCGTAAGATGCCGGCGGGACGCCGGCGCTACCCGACTCGGGAAATATCTGCTTCCGGTTTTGGCCCGCAATTTGGCGGATCTGCTGGAATTCCGAACGTTTCGATTTTTAGCAACTCGTTTGTGCCCGCGAGCGTCTAAGTAGCTGTAGTCGAAATTGCTGCACAAACTAAAACGAGAGGTTTAGGAGAATAAAATGAACAGGAGAACGAACACCGTGGGCCGGTTGTTTGGCACTGGCGTTCTGGCGGTCGTTCTTGGTCTGACCGCCGTTCCTTACGCCAGCGCTGCGATAAATCCGTCTAATAATGGCAATCATACTTTGGCGCCGAGCGATACGAAGCAGTACGAGAGCTGGTTGAAGGAAAAGGTGCGGCACGAACTCGTGATGCTGCCTTATTTGTCCGTGTTCGACAATTTGCAGTATCGCGTGGACGGTTCGACCGTGACTTTGGAGGGCCAGGTGCGCAATTCCGCGCTGAAGCCCGACGCGGAAAAAACCGTGAAGCGCATCGAAGGCGTGACCAAGGTGGTGAACAACATCGAGGTGCTGCCGCTTTCACCGATGGATGATCAGATCCGCCGGCAGACGTATCGAGCGGTATTTGGGTTTGCGCCGCTTGGGCGCTACTCGATCGAGCCGGTACCCCCGATTCACATCATCGTGAAGAATGGGAACGTGACGCTGGAAGGTAAAGTGGCGAACCAGGGCGATAAGGATGCTGCTTATCTTCGGGCGAATGGCGTGCCGAATGTCTTTTCGGTGACGAACAATCTGGTTGTAGATAACAGCTAACGATTCGTTGGGATGTACGGGCGGAGAGGCGCGAGTCTCTCCGCTCTTTTTTTTGTGCGGAGTAGTTTCGGCGAAGATTCTCGCTCCGTTGAGGCTTCGAACGACGAGGCAGAGCACGGCGTTATCGGGACGATTGAGTCCGCGGTTGAGTGCGGCGTTGGTCGGCCGGCGTGGTCGTAGGATGCCGGCGGGGACGCCGGCGCTACTTGGTCTCGCCTGAGTGGAATTCGGTCCACGGGCCGGCGTCCATATCGCGTAGCGAGGGGGCTTCCCAGGAATATTCTGGGTGGGCTTTCAGGAAGACTGCGGCTTTGAAATCGCCGCCGCAGGGGTGGCCGGCGCGGGCGATTAGGGTCATGTTTGCGGCCATTTTGCTGTCGGCGACTTTTCCTTGGACCGCGCCCATGGGATCGAACGGCTCCAGCTCCCAGGCTTTGGAGCCGGAGGGATCGGCGTCCATGTGGCCGCAGAGAGTGCGGCCGCTGGGGCCATCTTTGCCGGTGAAAGTGTCGTGATGATCGGAGAGCATAATTTCGGCGAGCGAGACGTCGATCTTACCTTTTGATTGCTCCATCAATTCGTTCCAGCGCTTGTGGCGGGCGTTCGGCGAGGCATCGGCGTCGTTGTTGTCCCAGACTGTGTCCTTCTTCTGCACTTCGGGATCGCTTACGAAATTCGAGCTGACGTAGACACCGTCTTTGGTGCGCCAGACGCGGTGGGCTTTGAGGCCGAGTTCGAATTGCGCGATCTCGCCTGTCTTGCGATCGCCGAGGAGCCAATCGTTGGCGTAGCCGCCGTTGTTGCCGTCGAGCATGATTTTCATGTAGTCGTCGATGTTGTCCGCGTACTGCATGGCTTTGCGGGCGCGGACGAATTCGGGCTTGCCATTGGGGTCCCAGCCTTTAAATCCGGAGATGGTGGTCTCGGTGACCATCAGGCCGCCGGAGTTTTCGCCGAAATCATCGTCGCTGACGATCACGCCGGGATAGCCATCCATGATCATTCTGTAGCCGTGCTCGGGAGCGATATCGAAGATCACGCGCCAGCGCTCGCCTTGCAGGTAACTCGTCCAATTGTTGTGGGCCATTACGATTTGGCCGTCTTTGGTCCAGCTTCCGGTGGCGACGAAAGCGCTGCAATTGCCGGGGCTTTGGAGGTGCGGGGCGTCGGCTACTTTTTCTTTTTCGTTGAACCACGGCGTGTAATAGCCCGGAAGTTCCATGAAGGCGTTGATGGCGACGAGGTCGTCGATATCGATTTGCACGCCGTGGGCTTGCGCGCCGGCTACGATTCCGTTCAGTTCTTGCTGATATTCGGCGTCGATGTGCGGCCAGAGCATGTCGTGCGCGGCTTTGCGGAAGAAGGACCAGTCGCGCTTGGTGGTGTGGGTGTCTTCGAGCTTTACGGAGGCGAAGGCATCCGCGAGTTCGGGGGCCAGGAGATAGCCGTGTTGGTAGCCGATTTGATCGGGAGTGCCTTGCAGATGAACGTAGGTCCATTTGCCGCGCTCGAAACGATAGGCGCCTGCGAGGCGCGCGTCGTTTGCTCCGGAGCGGCTGGAGGCGGCTACTGTCGCGGCGATCTGTTGGCTGTCGCGCTTCACCATATAGAGAGCGGCGATGCAGAGGCATAGCGTGACGGCCACTACGACGGGCAGATTGCTGCGCTTGGGATTCATGCTGGGCCTCCGGAGAATTGAGGTGAATTTCGGAGCCATATTAGGCAGGGGGGAATGGCAAGTCAATCGGACGGAAGTGTCGCGTTGCTGCACGTGGGCGCAGGGCTGGTTGATTGTGACAAAAACGCCGGCTGGCAGCCGGCGCTACGGGAGCCAACTAACAGCAGCGATTGATTGTTGAATATTTTCTGCGGAGTGAGTCGGAATAGAATTCTGTGCGGGTCATTTTTTTGAGGGCTGACGAGTTTGCGCGGCTTTCGTTTGCGGCGCAGTGGCGCAAATAATTCTCGTAGGCTGCGTCGCCGGTTACTTCGCGGAGCCAGTGCCAGGCTTTTCGCAATGCGCGGCTCGCTCGTTCCATTCCTTGCGGCATTAGTCCCCCTCGGCCCAGCGCGTCGGTACGTATGGAGCTTCGTTCAGCGCGGCCTGTTTGCCTGCAAATAGAATCCCGGCCCAGACGGTCAGAGCCTCGAACAATAGCGCGCAGACCATTAGCGCCAGCACTCCTGTGACTGCGGCGTCCAGGCGATTGTTGAAAATGAGTCGTTGCGTTGCTGCGATGCGATCGGGCGGAATTGCGCCGGTGGCAATTTGGGAGGCGAGCAAATTTGCTTGTGCGAGAAATCCGAGTCGCGGACTCGCGTCGAAGATTTTCTGGTAGCTGGCGGTCATGGTGACGGCGACGAGCATGGCCATCGGCGCGAGCGTCACCCAGATCCATTTCAGCTTGCCCATTTTGAGCAGGATGGTTGTGCCGACCACTAGCGCGACCGCTGCGAGCAATTGATTGGCGATTCCGAATAGCGGCCAGACGGAGTTGATTCCGCCCAGCGGGTCCTGAACGCCTTGCCACAGGAAATATCCCCAAGCGCCGCAGATGAGTGCGCTGGAAATCAAAATCCCGGGAATCCATCCTCGCTGGCCTAGGGGTTTCCAGATGTGGCCGCCGAGTTCCTGAACCATGAAGCGGCCCACGCGAGTGCCGGCATCGAGCACAGTAAGAATGAAGAGAGCTTCGAACATGATTGCGAAGTGATACCAGATGCCGAGGAGGCGATCTCCGCCTATGGTGCCGCTGAAGATTTGGGCCATTCCGACGGCTAGCGACGGAGCGCCGCCGGTGCGGTCGAGCAGTGTGCGCTCGCCGACGCGATGCGCGAGTGTGATGATGGCGTGAGGATCGAGCGGAAAGCCCCATGAGTGAATTACTGCGGCGGCCGCCTCGGGCGTCTTTCCGACGATTCCGGCCGGAGCGTTGATGGCGAAATAGACGCCGGGCGAGAGCACGCAGGCGGCGATCATGGCCATCACGCCGACGAATGATTCCATCAGCATGGCGCCGTAGCCGATCATGCGCGCGTGGGATTCGTGCAGGATCATCTTGGGAGTGGTGCCGGAGGAAATCAGAGCGTGAAAACCGCTGACGGCGCCGCACGCGATGGTGATGAAGCAGAACGGGAAGATTTTTCCGGCGAAGACTGGGCCTGAGCCATCGATGAAGCGCGTTAGAGCGGGCATCTGCAGCGTCGGGCGGACGAAGAGGATGCCGCCGGCGAGAGCGACGATGGCGCCGACCTTGATAAAGGCGCTCAGATAATCGCGAGGCGCGAGGAGCAGCCAGACGGGTAGAGCTGAGGCTGCGAAGCCGTAGATGATGATGGCGATTGCGAGAGTTGGGCCTGAGAGAGTGAACGCTTGCGACCATGAGGGGGAGGCGTTGACCCATTGCCCTGCTACGACTGCCACGAGCACCAGGGCTACGCCGATCAGCGAGGCTTCGAGGATGCGGCCGGGCCGTAGAAAGCGGAGATAGATGCCCACTAGCACGGCGATGGGGATGGTCATGGCGAGAGTAAAAGTGCCCCACGGCGAATCCTTGAGCGCTTTCACTACGATCAGAGCTACGGCGGCTAGCAGAATCACCATGATGGCTAGGACTGCTAGAAGAGCTAACATTCCGCCGCGCTTCCCTACTTCTTCGCGTGCCATTTGACCTAGAGACTTTCCATTGCGGCGCATGGAAAAGAAAAGAGTGGTGAAATCCTGTACACAGCCGCCGAGGACCGCGCCGAGGATTAGCCAGAGAGTGCCGGGGAGGTAGCCGAATTGAGCCGCGAGCGTTGGGCCGACGAGCGGGCCGGGCCCGGCGATCGCGGCGAAATGATGGCCGATGAGGACCCATTTGTTTGTGGGGACGAAATCTTTGCCGTCTTCGAGGCGCTCGGCGGGAGTGGCGCGGGTGTCGTCCAGGGCTAGAACTTTTGCGGCGATGAAGGAGGAATAGAAGCGATAGGCGACGACGTAGGTGGCTACAGCGGCTACTACGAACCAGACGGCATTTAGGGGTTCCTGCCGCTCAAATGCGATCGCGGCTAAAGCGGCGGCACCAGCTAGCGAGATCCCGGTCCACAGGATTGTTTTTAGGAGTCTATTCATACTGGACAAGTGCCGGGGATGATGGTTGATGTGTCGGGCTGAAGCGCGGCGCTACAAAAGTCGCGGTCATGGCTTCCACTTTGCTGATTCCGTGAATTGATATAGCGGGAGCACGTCGCGAAATACTTTTGTTGCTTCGCCTGCGAAATTTGGGCGCGTGGCGCTGGCGGCGGGAAATTTTCTACGCACAATCCAGGCTTTCAGCCTCTTCCATTCCTCGGGAGTTATGGGCCAGCCCGAATGTTTGATCCAATCGTTCTTTTCGCTGGAGTACCAGTAACTTTCGTACTTTCGCCCGAGACGCTTCCTCTGCTTTTCGAGCCATTTGCCGTGTTGCTTTCCGCGGGAGATTCCTACTCGCGCCAGGCCACTCTCTTTGCCCTCGAAATAATTGCGGAAGCCTGCCGTCGCGCCGTCGGTCGACGCTCCGACGTAAAGGGTTGCGCCGCCGTTCTGGCGCGCTTGCTGCGTGCGGAAGAGCACATACATCTGCGTCTTGTACGGCGTTTTGTCGCGCGCGAATCGAATGTCGCGGTTGATGCGGGAGAAATTGTCTCCGCTGCGCCCGGTCACATAGATATTGGGATCGAGCTTCGTTGCTGCCGGAGCGAGTTGTTCGAGCAGGGCGCGAAACGGTTGGACGATGCATGCTTGGTAGCGCTCGCGATTGGCGTCCATCCAGAGTTTGTTGTTATTGCGGCCGAGTTCGCGAAGGAATTGAAATGTTTTCGCGGTCAGGGCCTTCGTCTTCGCTGCCATGTCAGAATCTCCGTGCCTGCGGCGCCGTTGCCGAAGCGCGATTGTACTCGGATCGCGGCCGCCGTGAAGGCTGCTTTCCCGGGTAAGCGCCGGAGTTGCGCCCCTTGCGATTCGTACTCGCTATGATAGTTTCTTTCGGCGAATCGGACCGCGGCCTCCCCGGGGCGAGCGACCGCCGCACGATTCTGAGGTTGCGCCGCGCCCCGGCGCTCCATTCGATCATTCCTGGAGGCGTACGATGACGAAGGCGTCCGGCTGTCTACGTATTTGGTGCGCGGCGATCCTGGCGGTTGCGTTTTGCGGAAGCGTGCGCGCTGCGGACAAACACCCGTTCGGAATCGATGATGACTCCGCGCTGCGCCGGGCGCGAGCCGTGGCGGTCTCTCCCGATGGGAAGATGATTCTTTATGACGTTTCGCACGCGGGCATAAAAGGGCCGCGCGTGCATGAGTGGCGCTTGATCGATGTCAGCGGCCTGAACTCGCGCAAGCTCGAGCTTTCGGAACATTTCACGCCTTCGGGTTTTACGAAAGAGGGTGATGCTCTCTATGGAATCGAAGAGATCGATAAGCTCGGCCGGTTGTCCATCGTGCCGCTCGCGCCGGGAAAACCAACTATAACGCTGTCGTTTCCTTCCGGAGTGCGGTCGGCGTTTATTTCGCCGGACGGGACGCGCCTTGCTGTGCTGGCGAATCCGGAGGCGAAGGATCCTCTCGCTGAGGTGCATCACGTGGTGGAGGATGCGCAGACTTCCCTCTACGTGATCGGGGTGCACGGCGAGAATGGCGCGTGGTGGTGCCCGGCGCTGAATTACATCGGCGACGTTGCGTGGTCGCTTGACGGCCGGGAGATTGCCGTCGTCACCGCGACGCCGAAGATTGGGCATCACGATCTACATTCGTACATTGACGTGTGCAGCGCTTCGGGCGCGCGACGCGTTTCGGAGATCGCGAGCGCGACGGCTGGCATTGCGTGGGTGGATGGCGGGCGGGAGTTGGCCGTTGCGAGCACCACCACCGCAGTCCTTACGCCGGAACACATCTTTACGGTTCCTGCGAGCGGCGGGGCGTTGACCGATCGCACTTCCGATTTAGCCGGCTCGGCTTTGACTGTGACTTCCGATGCACACGGCGGAGTTTGGGTGGAGACGCACCGTGGCGTGATTACGGACATTGATTCATTTCGTGACGACAAACTGGTGCCCATGTTTCGCTGGCCGGAAGGCGCGATCGCGGGCCCTCCTGTGAACACAGCATTTTCGAGCTCGCCCGACGTTGCGGCGTTTGCCGTAGGCGATCCCTCGCATGCAATCAACGTCGCGGTTGTGCGCGATGGCAAGCTGGAGAAAATCACGCACGAAGGCGACGATACTCTCGCTTCGGTGGATCTTGGCGAAGTGCGCGTGGTGCACTGGACGGCGAAGGGTGGTACGAAGATCGAAGGAATTGCCACGTTTCCGGCGGGATACGATTCAACGAAGAAGTATCCCTTTCTCGTTCTGCCGCACGGCGGGCCGGAAGCCAACGACACCTTGGACTTCGATTACTTCTCGCGGTTGATTTCGGGGCTTGGCTACGTGGTGCTGCAGCCACAATATCGCGGCTCGACGGGTTATGGGTCGGAATTTTTGGCGGCAATTTATCAGCACTTTGGCGACCGGGCTTATAGCGACGTGGACAGCGCCACGGATTTCGCGATTGCGCAGGGCTGGGCCGATCCCAATCGGCTCGCGATCTTCGGATGGAGCGCGGGCGGATTCATGACGTCGTGGACGGTGACGCAGACGCATCGTTACAAAGCGGCGATTGAGGGCGCGGGCATCACGGATTGGTTGAGCTTCATTCCCACGAGCGATATTTGGCAGGTGGACTACGACGCTCGGATGCAGGAAAAAGATCCCACGCCGCTGCTGCAATTTTCGGCGGTGATGCACGCGGACGCGGTGACCACGCCGCTCTTGATTCTTCATGGCGAAGCGGACATCCGCGTGCCGACATTTCAGGGGCGGGAATACTACATTTTGCTCGCGGAACGCGGGAAGACAGTTCGCATGGTGACTTATCCCGGCTCGCCGCATTTCCCGATCCTGGGTGAGCAGCGGCGTGACGTTTTTAAAGAGGTGGCGGATTGGTTGGCGCGATATAACCCGTAAATGTTCGCCGTGGACTCCGACGAGACAGAGCCGCGGAATCAGATGCCGGACGATTCCCTGTATACATTGATGTACAAAGAAAAATCGGAGGGCTTTGCGAAATGACGAAACGATTTTGGCAGATGTGCGCTTTGGCGGCTTTTGTCGGTGGCTCGCTCTACGCACCATACGCACGGGCACAAGCTACTGACGCGAAATCTGCCACTGCACCTGCGAAGAAATCGCCGTGGAAGCCCGACGACATGGTGTTCACCGAGAGCGCGAGCGGCTTCCGGATCTCGCCTGACGGGAAATGGGCGGTTTGGGTGAAGGGATCGGCGGATAAGGACAAAGATGCGCGTATCAGCAATCTTTTTCTTTCGAGCCTCACTGAGAAAAAAGAAATTCAGCTTACGCGCGGGACGGATAGCGTTTCAGGGCCGCGCTGGTCGCCTTCGGGCGAGATCATCGCATTTCTGAGCACGCGGGCGCTGCCGAAACCGAAGCCCGATTTCGCGCCGATGCAGCTTTGGCTGATCAATTCACGCGGGGGCGAGGCTTGGTCCGTGACAGAATTTGAAAAAGGGATCAAGGGGTTTGAGTGGATCGACAACGACACGATTCTTTTTAGCGCGGAGGAAGATGCTTCGCTCTACGAACGCGGCGCGAAGGAGCGCAAGGACGATACGACGGTGGTGGACGATGAGCCGCACGAATCGCCGGTCCGTTTGTACAAATTCTCGATCAAGGACAAGAAGGTGTCGCGCGTTACCGACAATACCGACTGGATCGAGAATTTCGATGTTTCGCGCGACGGCAAATGGGTGGCGGCTGTGGCTTCACGCGAATTGAGTTACGCGTGGGATCAGAAAACTGCGCCGGCAACTTATCTTGTGGAGCTTTCTACCGGCAAGCGCACGGAAATATATCCCGACGGGAAGATTCGTCCGTATTTTGTTCGCTGGGCGCGGGACAATTCCGGATTTTATGCGCTTGCGCCGTATTCGAGCGATCCGCGATTTTTCACGGCGACGATTAACAAGCTTTATTTTTATGACGTCACGGCGTCGAAGAGCACAGAAGTGAATCTCGATTGGGATCGCTCAATCGAATTTAGTTTCGAGACGACGAGTGATGGATTCATCGCGCTGATGGCTGACGGCGTTTATTCCAAGCCGGCGCGCTACACGAGGCACGGAGCGACATGGTCGCGCGAATGGATCGCCGGGGATCAGCCGCGGAATTGGTTCAGTTTGGCGGTGGGTGACGACGATCATTCCTTTGCGTACGAATACACTACGGCAAGCACCCCGGAGCAGTGGTACCGCGCGCGGCTGGACGGGGCAAAAGTCACCGGCGCAGTGCAATTCACCGATCTAAACGCGCAATACAAAGAGAAGACCATCGCGAAGACCGAAGTTCTCCACTGGAAGGGCGCGAATGACGATGACGTCGAAGGGATTCTGTACTATCCGCTGAACTACGAGGCGGGGAAGAAATATCCGCTCATCACCGCCACGCATGGCGGGCCTGCGGGCGCGGATCACGATGCCTGGGATGAAAACTGGGCGTACTCGCAGAATCTGCTGAACCAGCGCGGCGCGTTCATTTTGAAGACGAACTATCACGGCAGCAACAGCTACGGGTTGAAGTGGGTTGAGTCCATCTGCTGCGGGAAATATTACGACCTCGAAATTCCTGACATCGAGAAGGGCGTGGACAATTTGATTGCGAAGGGGCTGGTGGACCCGGAGCGCATCGGGGCGCTGGGTTGGTCGAATGGCTCGATTCTTTCGATTCAACTCATGGTCGTCGATCCAGATCGCTATAAGGCCGCGGCCGTCGGCGCGGGCGACGTGGAATGGATCAGCGACTGGGCCAACGTGGATTTCGGAGAGTCCTTCGATGACTATTATTTCGGGAAGTCGCCGATTCAAGACCCGGAGCTCTACATTCGAAAATCGCCCATATTCAAAATGGACCGGGTGAAGACTCCGACTCTGATTTTCTTCGGCACCGTGGACCGCAACGTTCCGACCGAAGAAGGTTGGACGCATTATCGGACGCTCTACTCTCTCGGCAAAGTGCCGGTGCGGTTTTTGCTTTTCCCCGGCGAGCCGCATGGGCCTCGGAAGCTTTCGCATCAACTGCGAAAGGTGACCGAGGAGATGGCGTGGTTCGACAAGTATCTCTTCGACGCGAATCCGCCCGAGAATGAAGCTTTCAAGAAGGATTCGCCGTTGGCTACGGCGCTGCGGCGGCGATTTGTGGCGAAGACGGGGACGCTTTACGGCGTCGAGTTGCCCGTGGCGAAGACGACCTCGAGCACTCCTGCGCCGCCGACGGTGATTCCGGAAGTAGTGAAGCGCGGCGAGATCGAAATTGGGCGATTCGAGGTAACGCGGGCCCAATACGCTGCGTTCGACACGAGCTATAAAATCGATGTCGGTACAGAAAATTATCCGGCGAATGGGATTTCGTTCGATCGCGCCAAAGCCTACTGCCTATGGTTGAGCGGTGTTTCCAATCAGACGTATCGCTTGCCGAACGAATCCGAAGTAGCCGATCTCTACAAGGATCGTCCTGGCGAGAACACGCTCGATTATTGGGCCGGCTACGCAATCAATCCTGAGGACGCGCAGCGCCTCGAAGATAAGGTCAAGCAGATCGCCGGGACCGCGCCGCTCTTGAAAGAAGTTGGAAGCTTCTCAGGGCAGGGCGATGAAAACGAGGAATTGATTTTCGATCTCGGCGGAAACGTGGCGGAGTGGGCTATCGCCGCGGATGGCTCGGGCAAGACGCTTGGGGGCAGCGCGGATCGGCCGTCGGATTCGAAAGCGCGCTACCGGCCTGCCGACGGCGATTACACGGGCTTCCGTGTGATTCGCGGTGCGGCGAAATCGAAGTAGCGAGACAAGCCCAACCAGATTGGCTCTTGTGCGCGAGCCGCCCGGCTCGTAGGCTGCACTTATGAGCGAATTCACCCCAACACCGCGCACGCAAGTGCGCCGGCTGCCCGATCGCGGCCGCTACGACTCCGAAACGATCTATCGAATCCTCGATGAGGGATTTTTGTGTCACGTGGGATTCGTCGTCGATGGCCAGCCGTTTGTGATTCCCACCGGTTACGCGCGCGTGGGCGATGCGATTTATCTGCACGGCTCGGCGGCGAGCCGCATGCTGCGGACTTTAGCCGGCGGCGTGCAAGTTTGCGTGACTGTGACGTTGGTGGATGGGCTCGTGCTGGCGCGCTCGGCGTTTCATCATTCGATGAATTACCGGTCGGTGGTCATACTCGGGACGGCTCATGCGGTCGAGGATGCCATGGAAAAGGCGCGCGCGCTCGAGGCCTTCACCAATCACGTCGTGCCGGGCCGATGGGATGCGGTGCGGCCGGTGCGCGATTCGGAGGTGAAAGCGACTTCGGTGTTGAAGCTTTCTCTGCAGGAAGTCTCGGCGAAAATTCGCACTGGGCCACCGAAAGATGAGACAGAGGACTACGCGCTTCCGATTTGGGCTGGTGTTCTGCCGTTGAAATTGGCGGCGAGTGCGCCGATTGCAGATGTGAATTTGCCAGATGGGGCGAAGGTGCCGGAAATCTTGAAGAATTATTCGCGCGCGGCAGTGGCGAACGGGAAGCAGCCGTGAAGAATGCCGGCCTGAAAAGCCGACGCTACAAAATTCGTCGGCTAGTGGCAGCCGCAGGTTCGCGGAGTGCAGCCGCAGGAGGCATCCGTTGATGCGGCAGAGCTGGGGCTAGTCGAGGCGCTCGAGCCGTTGCCGCCGTTATGCGCCGCGAAAACGGAGAACTGAATGCTCTGGCGTTTGCTGCCGCATTTCGGACATTCCACTTTTGAGCCGTTCGACATCACGATGCGCTCGTGGCGCGATTGGCAATCTTCGCAAACATATTCGTAGATCGGCATGGCTTAGAGATCCTCTGCAGGAAAAATGCTATACGCCGGCTGCGCGCGATTCAAGCTCCTCTGCGCTGTCCGCCTTAGCTCCTTCCAGCGCGAGCCATTCCTCGGCGAGGATAGCGTAGAGATACGAATCGCGCCATTCGCCCTTCTGGAGAACATCCTTGTGAAAATTGGCCTCGCGGCGCATACCGAGTTTTTCCATCACGCGATAGGAAGCTACGTTGCGCGTGTCGCAAGTCGCCCAAATCCGACGCAGGCCGAGGCGGCGAACCGCCGCGTCAATTAGAGCGTGCGCGGCTTCGGTGGTGTAGCCCTGGTTCCAGTAGCGGCGATTCAATGAATAGCCGAAGTCCGCGGTCCTGGTGCGCTCGTCCTTCACGTCGATGCGAATCGTACCGATGAGGCGCTTTTCACTCTTTAACTCGATCGCCAGCGTCACGGAATGCTCGAGCCCGTGCTCCTGCTCTTTCAGCCAGCGGCGCAGCACTGCCTGAGTCACGTCGTGCGTGTTCGGTCCCCAGTCGGTGAAGCGCACGACTTCGGGATCGCACGCGTATTCGTGAATGTCCGGCTCGTCGCTGATCCGGAATTCGCGCAGAATCAGCCGGTCAGTCTCGATTGGAAACCAAGGCTCCATGGATTCATGTTAGCCCGGCTCGCGGTACCATACAAGGCGCGTCAGACGGGAGATGGACTTGTCGGCAATCGAGAAACAGCCTCGGTTTCTAAAGGCCGCTTTCATCTTCGGTGTGCTGCTGGCCGTCGCGTTCATCATTGCAATCTTGAGACTTCCGGTGATCTTAATCGTTGGCCGCGCGCACATGTTCCAGCGGAGCTTTCCGGAACTTTCGCAACTACCGGTTCCCCTGGGCGACACGTCCGCCACACAAGCGAAGGGCATTCCGTTGTCCGCGTTCGGATGGGAATTCGAAGCTCCCTGGCAGCGGGTCTCAAACACACGAAAATTAGAACAAATTGAAAGCACTTCCTTCGAAGGAGGCCAGTCGGTAGCGCTCTTGAACCCGAGAGACTCGCTCGCGCCGAGCATCGGTCAAGTCGCGGAAAGCAAGAAGCAAGGAAGGCAGTCTCAGTTTGAGGCTGAATACGGAAAAGACGCGACGACCTCGGACTACGATTTTGAGAACGCTCTGCTTAATACTAGGGTCGAGGATCTTTCCTTGTTCATGTCCTATAAGCGCGCGCAAAGGAACTGGAGCCTACTTTTTCTGAAGAGCCTCGATCTCCCAAGCGGAAACTCAGGATTGTTCTCGTTTTCGTTCGTAAACCTGCATGGATTCCAGATAGGCGACCCAGCGAGGACGCGCAGGATCGTGATTCACGGATACGATCTAAAGGAACACGCAGCCGCACTTATCATCTGGATCAACGGCCAATCTTCCCTTTTGCAGCAAAGCGAAATAAACCGAATACTCAAGACGCTTCACTTCGTATCCACACCGAGCCAGCCGTGACACTCTTCATCGCTCACCTTGAAAACAAAACGCCCCGGCCATGGTGACCGGGGCGCTGAATAGAACGAATTGAGTGTTGGGCGTTAGTCGCCGGCGACGGCGGCTTGCTCGGCTTCGGGCTTTGCGGCGTCCGGCTTCGCGCCGTTGCCGTTCCCATTGCCGTTGGAGTGGCCATTGCCGTTCGAATGGCCGTTGCCGTTGGCCGGCGCGATATTCGTCAAGCCGACTTGTACGCTTGGCGTGGCTGCCTTGATGGCTGCTACGCTGCCGATCTGCACGACCGTCTCCGGGGCCTTCTTCAGCACCAGTTCTTCGTAAATCTTGCGGACCTTGGCGGCTTCTTCCATGGCCTGACGGCGGCGGATGCGGTCTTCCTCGGCCGCGGTCAATGGAATGTCGTGCTCGAGATGGCGAATGCGCGCGGCATCGTCGGCGTCGATCCTCAATGAATGTTCGTAGCTGTTGAGATCAACTTTCTTGCCCTTGGCGTAAATCTCGTGCTTGCCGTGGGTCTTGTACCACTGCGCGACGGTCGCGTTCTTGTACATGTTCTCGATAATCTTCCGCCAGCCGATGCCCGTGTTGTACGCGCAGAAGGAAATTTCGCCCTGCTGCGTGGCGTAGGGAATGATGCACATTTCTGTGCGGCGGAAATCGTAGTTGAAAAGATCCTGGAACCACATCCCGGCGATGAACAAGAAGTTCCAAGGATCGCTCTTGCGGCGCTTCATGGCGTCTTCATAAGTGCGATCCGGGCTGGTGCGGCCGTACTTCGTATCCGCACCCTTCGTGAGCGCCCAGGTTTTGTCGAACTTCTTGAAGAGGTCATAGAGCGCGAGGCTTGGCGGCGCTTCAAACGGCTTGTAGTTCTTGAGCAGCGCCATGGCCATCATGAAATTCGAGAAGCCCTTGCCGCGCGCCGCGTCTGTCACTGCGGTGACGTCCTTGACGAGCTGCGGGGTGTCGAGGAAACGCGGGACCGGCGCCCATTCTTTCGTTTCCTTGTTGATCATAATCGCCGTTCCGACGCCGCAATTCGGGTGGCAGCCGCAGCTCAACGAGCCCCACTGCGAATCCGGGCCGTGAGCGAGATCCGAGAAGCCGGCAAATACGCTGACCAGTGAAATCGGGAACCAATCGCGCGTCGGCTCGATCTTGCCGACCTGATTGCTGACGTCCTGCGCGAGATGCGAAAGCGTATAACGCTGGCGCATCCGGCGTTCGGGAGTGATTTCCTCGTCGCGTCCGGTGAAAGAGACGGGCTGGAACGAGACGAACGCGATTTTCTTCGGGTTCTCCATCGCGAACTTGACGATCGGGCCGACTTGATCGTTGTTCACGTTATTGACGATCGTGGTGACGAGGACGATTTCGATGCCGGCCTCGTGCATGTTTTCGATGGCGCGCAGCTTCACATCGAACAGGTTTCCGACCTGGCGATGGCTGTTCGCGTCGTTGCCAATGCCGTCAAATTGCAGGTAGGCATAGCGCAAGCCCGCTTCAAAAGCCTTCTTGCTGAAATCCTTGCTCTTGGCGAACTCGATGCCGTTGGTGGCCGCCTGCACGCTGTTGTAGCCAACCTTGCGCGCATAGCGCACCGCATCCAGGAAATAAGGATGCATGGTCGGTTCGCCGCCAGAGAACTGCACCGACATCTGCCGGCGCGGCTTGATCATCAGCGCGTTATCCAGAATTTCCTGAATCTCTTCCCAGCTCAATTCGTGGACGTAACCGACCTGATTGGCGTCCATGAAGCAGGGATCGCACATCATGTTGCAGCGATTCGTCAAATCAACAGTAAGCACCGAGCCGCGGCCGTAGCGCACCGTGCTGGAGCCGTGGCGGTGAAGTTTTTCATCGTTGTGCGCCGGGATATCGCGACCAGGGAAGTTCTTCTCAATCCAGGAGAGGAACTTCGAATCGATAGCCATCAAATCTTCGCAGCGGCCATGAATCGGGCATTCCTTCACCATCCAGACCTGGCCATCGCGCTCGATAATCTGCGCCTTCACTTCGCCGACTTTCTCGTGAACGAGGTCGGTCCAATCCTTCTTGCCATTGAATATGGCCTCGCGCGCGTCATGGACGCAGCCCGGGCAAAGCGAATCGGTGGTACGCGGCCAGCCAAGCGTCGGCTTGCTCTTCTCCCACGACTTCAGAAGCGGCTTATCGGACCACTTCGGCGTGAAAGACGGGTTCGGATTGCGTTTATTGAAGTACTGAATGGTGTCAAAGGTGATCCCTGCTGCCTGGCAGAGCACCCAATCGAACGATTTTGCGATCCTTCTAGTTGCGGGCATAACTCCAGCCCTCCTCAGATAATTCTAGACGACCCAATTATGACTGACTTGGCCCCCCAAGTCATGAAGCGCCTGAGCGGAACTACCTAACCCCACACTGCGCCCTAAAGTCTTACCGTACCAGAGTTTGCCGGTTTCGAGGACCCCCGTCCAGCCGGAATCGCCCAAAGGGGCGGAATCGAGGTTAAACGGTAACTGGGTGCAGTCTATGGCAGCCAGCCGGGGCCGCGGGCAGGCGCTAGTTCCCAGAATGGGGCGATTCTGGACCGCCGACGGACGCCAAAACCGTGCTGTCAGATCGCGGGACGACGCCCGAGGTCCGCACGTGGCGCCACCTGAAGTCGGCCCAGCCGGCTAAAGCTCAGCTTGCCAGTGAATCCGAATAGGCTGCGCCGCGCCGCCGTCCAGGAGTCTCACCCAAATTTTACGCGCATTTCACCGAAGATTCACGGCACCACGAGTCGAAGAAGATGTAATGCTGCGGCGGGAGCAGTCTGCTCCGCGATTTTCCACAGACAGGAGCTTGACACGCCGCAGCGACGGAGATATTTACTTGGCGGTTTCAGATTGATGGGTACAGGGGTGTATCCGTAATTCGCGGGGTTGAGCAATAAAAATTAGCCCTCAATGAGGGAAGGGGTGTTTGCGATGATTCGAACGATCCTTCGTTTCGTCGTGCTGACGATTTGCCTGACCGTCCTTTTCACCGCTCAAGTTCAAGCTCAAGCAACGCTCGGCGCAATCAACGGCACAGTCACGGACAAAACCGGCGCGATCGTGCAAGGCGCGACGGTAAAGGTGCGCAACGTCGGCACAAACCTGGAGCAAACGATTACAACCAAAGGTGACGGCTCGTTCAGCGTCGTCGATCTACCAATTGGCAACTACAGCGTGACGTTTTCAAAAGACGGATTCAAGACCGTCGTCTTCACGCAAATCCTCGTCCGCGGCGCACTGACGACCACGGTGAACGCCTCACTCGAAGTTGGCCAAGTCACCGCCACGGTGACCGTCGAAGCTACCCCGTTGATGAATCAAACCGACACGTCGAACGGCTACACGCTAGGATCGGACTTGGTAGAGAACATCCCTCTAGGGACCGGCAGCTTTACGCAGCTTGCGATTCTCGCTCCGGGAGTAAATGCGGATCTATTGAGCGGCTCAGGAACGAATGAGGGATTCGGAAACCAAGCCATATGGGCCAACGGACAGCGGGATACTAGCAACAGCTTCACGTTCAACTCGATGGATGCCAACAATCTTTTTAACGGTAAATCCACGAGTTACGTTTCGACGAGCCGATTCATATTGAACACCGGAGAATCATTCGGACTCGGCGGACAAGTAAATACGAATACGTCGGTGTACGACGCGGTTGGCCAAGGCCTGCCGACACCGCCCGTCGAGGTGATTGAGGAACTGCACGTGACAACTTCGATGTACGACGCCTCGCAAGGCGCGCACAGCGGAGCGCACATCGAACTCACGACCAAGTCCGGCACGAATCAGTTCCACGGACAAGCCTACGAGTATCACGAAACGAACGCATGGGATGCCACGCCTGTCTTTTTCAAGGCTCTTGGACCTCCCCTTGGAAGCTCGACACCGCCGCTAACGAGAAATGTGTTCGGCGGCAACATTGGCGGCCCCATCCTCAAGGACAAGCTCTTTTTCTTCGGCGCCTACCAGGGCCAACGCGTCAGCGATTCATTGAATGGGTCGACAGAAGGTGTGTTTACGTTGCCCGGATTGACCGACGGTGCCCGGAAAGCGGCCGACATCGCGAATCTCACAAACCTAGCCTATGGCACAACTCTTGGGCAGGGCGATATCGACCCAACAGCGCTCGCGCTTTTCAATCTCAAGACCCCGGGTGGCCAGTTTGTCATCCCGTCCACAACGCCCGCGGAGGCAGGCATCAACGGCAATTCGATTGTTCGAGGCCCAGCGAGCACGTTTAACGCGAACCAGGTCGTTGCGGACATCGATTACAACGTGAGCACCGCTGATCGCCTGTCAGGCAAGTATTATTACCAGCGGAATCCGTCAACGAGCCCCTTCGCGATCAGCAATTCGCCCGGCTTTCCACAATCGCTGCAAGCAGGCAGTCAAGTCTTCTCCCTCAACAACACTACGGTTCTCACGCCGAGCATGACGTGGGTACAGAGAATCGGCTTCGCTCGCGAACTTGCAAACGCCACGACTGCGCAGTCTCTCAAACCCAGCGATGTGACCGATCTTGTCTTGCCGAACCCAAATTTCTTCCCCGGAATTGCAATTTTCAATTCGGACGGAAGCGGCAACAGCGATCACGAGCTGAAAATCGGCCCGTCCACTAACTTTGCGAACGCGGGCGTGTTTCAGAACCAATTCGAAATCGGTACGAGCCTCAGTTGGGTCCATAGCCGGCACACGTTTAACTTCGGCTTTAGCGGGGACTACGGGCAGCTCAACGTAATCAATCGTGAAAACGACGTGGCTCTCTTTGAGTTCAACGACTTCCCCGGGTTTGTCACCGGTACGGTCGGCGCACACCGCAACACTGGTACCGCCATCAGCGGCGAAACAAACCGCTATTTCCGCGCCAAGCAAACCGGCCTCTACGCGCAGGACGATATCAAAGTCAGGTCCAACCTCACCGTTGACATCGGCGTGCGTTGGGACTGGGACGGTCCACTGTATGAGAAAAACGGGGTCTTTACGAACTTCTTTCCCAAAGACTATAAATTTGATCTGCCCAGCGACACCATTCAAAATATAGGTCTCGTGGTCGCGGGGAATAACAAGGCTTTCGGGACGAAAGGCGTAAGTCCCTCCACACTCACGGGACGCCAATGGATGTTCCAACCGCGCATCGGCGTGGCTTGGAGCCCTCATTTCTTAAAGAATGTCGTTGTACGCGCCGGCTTCGGTATGTACGCCGATCGTGGCGAGTACTTCACGGAATTCTCGAATAGTGCCGGCCTCGGCATCAGCGGCCCGTTCGGGGTCACGACGCAACAGCCGTTCTCACTTCCGGTGAATGGGTCGTGCGTCACTTCAACCAAGTGTCTGAGCAACGCCCCATTCGGCACGGGCCCTCTACCGCTTCCGCCCAATACTCTGCAGGGCATCATCAATCAAATCCCGAATCTTTCTGCATTGAGCGGCTGCCCGGATCCGGTGACTCCTGCGTGCGCGCCTTCGCTTGACACAACGCGCGCGTTCCTATTCGCTGGATACGATCCGAGAAACAAACTCCCGTATTCCGAGAATTGGAGTCTGGACCTTCAGTGGCAGCCCACTAACACCCTCGTAATGACACTCGGGTACGTCGGAAACCATGGCGTCCACGAAGTGATGCCAATTCCATTCAATACACCAGGAATCGCCACCACAAGCAATCCAATTAATGGGCAAAACATTACCTACGGCATGCAGCCGCTCGATCAGTTCGGCGATCCACTCGCGAATGAGCAGATTCAAACTCAGATCGGCAACTTCTCGTTCTCTGACGGCAATACGGCTCTGCGCGTACCATTCGTGGGCTATAACCCCAATTCGAATTTCTGGGAGGCGGAAGGAATATCTCATTATAACGCGCTTCAGGTAGGCGTTAACAAACGGCTAAGTCACGGACTCCAGGTCACTGGTGCATACACCTACTCACATGCCCTGGACGAGCAAAGCGGATTGGGTCTGTTTTTCAATGGAAACAACCCGCTCATCCCGAGATCCAGTTACGCGTCGTCGGACTTCGATCGTACTCACGTCCTGAACATCAGCTACGTGTACCAATTCCCGAAGATCGCAAATGCCTCGCGGCTTCTCGATCTTGTGGCAAACGGATGGGGAATCAGCGGGATCACCGTCGCCGAGAGCGGTCAACCGTTCGTGATGTACGACTTCTCGGGTACAATCGGCAACATTTTCTACAGCGGCGACGACTTTATCACCAATCCGATTCTTCCGCTGGCTCCCGGTGTAACGCCCAAACAGGCGCAGCAAGGCACGACCGGCTACAACGCCAAAATCCCATATGTCAATCCGAATGTGTTCACAATTCCCTTACTCGCGCCGGGGCAGGATGGCGTGCCGAATTGCGGTCCGACTGCACCCATCAATGGACCGGTCACCACACTCTGCGACATGGTGGAATCAGGCTTCGGAAACACTGGGCGCAACACGTTTCGCGCCCCGTTCCAGGTCCGATTCGACTTTTCGGTGTCGAAGAACTTCAAGATTACCGAGCGGTTCAACTTGAAGTACGAAGCCGATTTCTTCAATGTCTTCAATCACCCGAGCTTCGACGCACCGAACAACAACATCACGCTTGATCCTTGCTTCAATCCACAGCCCTGCTACACGAACCCGCCTCCGGCGGACCAGTTTGCCGGGATCATTCAGAATACGCTTGGCAGCCCGCGGTTCATTCAGATGTCACTGCATCTGACGTTCTAGCTGCGGCGCGAGCTGATTTCGACAAGCCGGGCAGGATCGCGAAAGCGGTCCTGCCCGGTTTTCTTTGTGGCCTTATGCAGGTCGCGGGAGCCTACTCGGCGTTCAGGGGGGTGCGCAGGACGCCGATTACGAAATTGGCGAAATGCGAGGCTTCATCGTCAAGTTGAATCCAGCGGACTACGCAATGCTTCTTCAAATAATCGGCGACCTTCGTCTCGCTGATTTCGAGATGCTCGGCCAGCCGTGATTTGAACGATGGGCCGCTGCTCTCGCGCCGGCCGCGGCCGCCGCGCGAAAGCTGGCCGAGGGCAATGCGCAGCGTCTTACACGACTCGACGTAGTAGGACGTCACCAGATCCGAATCGGCGATCAGAAAAACGCCCGGTCCGGCAGGAGCTTCATCGGATTCATCCAGGCTGTGGAGCTGGCTGCCCAGCAGGCGCCGCAAGAGCGATTCGAGATGTGCCAGCCTCGATGCAATCGCTGGATCTCCTCCGCGGCCGTGCGCCACGCGCTCGGAAGGCAGCATCGGCGCTTCCGAAACCGGCTCGGGAACGCGCGACCGTGCAGCGAAACTCTCACGCGGACTCGGGGTGAGCTCTGCGGGCGGGTAATCTTCGCTAGCTACTGGCGCGCGCGGCGGTGTGCGTGGCGGCGCCGGCATGCGGGAAGGTGTCGTCGTACGTGGCGGAGTTCGCTGCGATGTGGGCGACGCGCCGCTCGCCGGCGCAAATCTTTCTGCCGGCAGTGCCGGAGCGCCCGGCCCGCGCCTGCGACCGCGCCCACCGCGGCGCCCGCGTCGCCGGCGCTTCTTGCCAGCCTCAGTGGTTTCGGCGGGCGATTCCGCCGCGCCTTGAACTCCAGCCGCGCTGTCCGCTTCCTCGGATTCTTCGGAGTGGGCTGTTTCCTCGCCCGCCTCTTGTATCTCACCAAAAACGGAAATCTGCGCTTCGCGCTCCTCGCCTTCATCGGCCGCACCCGCGGCCGCATGCGTTTCGGCGTCGCCCGCGTGCGCCTCGGGAATCGGCGCGCCAAGCCGGGTCAGCGCTTCCTCGACGCGCCTTTTCCAATCTTGCCGCCGGAATCGCTGATGCGCGGTGGTGTACCAGCGGATGGCCTCGTCGTTGTGCGCGGCGCGCTCCTCGACCGCGGCCAATTCGTACGCCACCATGGCGTCGCGAGTCTTGGCATAAAGCTCGCCAAGTTTCGTCGCAGCCTCGGGAGTGTCCTTGACCTTGCGGATGCGGGCTTGTATCTGCCGCCAATTAGCCATGCCGCCGGATTGTATCAGTCCAGCCCGCCAATAAGCCAGCAAACGGCGAGCGTCCCGCATGGGGGAGGGTCTTCAGCGCTGCCGCCTTTCGGCCCAGCTCTTCGATCCGGCTCCGCGCTCTTCAGGCCGTCCTCGGTGACGTGATTTCCCGCGCCGCAAGAAGTGTAATCATGCATGATGTTTCCGTGAACGCCGCGGATCGAACGCGCTGGATCGTGGAGCAAGCTCGCGCGCTTGGCTTCGATCTTTGTGGCGTAGCTCGCGCCGACGCCTTCGAAGAATTGCGGCGCCTCCCCGAATGGCTCGCCCGCGGCCACGCCGGTGAAATGAATTATCTCCACGATCCGCGGCGGAGCGATCCTGCACGCGTCGTGGTGGGCGCCCGCAGCGTCATCGTCGTCGCGGTTAATTACCGCACACACGATCCATACTCAACGGAAGTACCAGCTTCGCACGGCGAAGATAGCCCCCGCGGCTGGATTTCCCGCTACGCCTGGGGCGACGACTATCACGATGTGTTGCGGCAGAAACTCGATGCGCTCGTTGCTGCCATGCACGAGGAATTCCGAGCTCCATTCGATGCCCGTGCCTATGTGGATACCGGACCGATCGTCGAGCGGGTCGCCGCGCATCACGCCGGCCTCGGCTGGCTCGCTAAAAACACGATGCTCATCAACGCGGAACTGGGCTCGTGGCTGTTCCTCGGCGTGATCATCACCACGCTCGATTTGGAACCCACGGTTCGAGAGAACGAATCGATGCCTGCCGATCTCTGCGGCCAATGCCGCCTTTGCATCGACGCCTGCCCGACGGATGCGATCACGGAACCTTATTTGCTCGATGCACGCCGCTGTATTTCTTACTTGACGATCGAACTACGCGGCGCAATTCCGGAAGAACTTCGTCCGGGGATGGGCCGCATGATTTTCGGCTGCGATATCTGCCAGGACGTCTGCCCGTGGAATCGAAATGCTCCGGTCACGCCGCTCACCGAGTTCCTGCCGAGACGGCTCTCGACGATGCAAAGCGGAGTTACGAACGCGATTCCGGCAGCCGCAAAAACAGAAGACGGAACACTTTTCTCGCCGCCGCTTGAATCGCTCGCGTCGCTTAACGAAGCCGACTTCCGAGAGATTTTCCGCGGCAGCCCCATCAAGCGCGCGAAATGGCGCGGGCTCATACGCAACGCCTGCGTAGCCCTAGGAAATTCGAGGCTCGCGCACGGCTCACCACAGCACAAAAGAATCATCAACCTGCTGGAGAATCTCGCCGCATCGCCCGACGCACTTATCGCTGAACACGCCGACTGGGCGCTCTCTCGCCTTCGGGAGCGCAATGCGTCAGAGCGAAGATAAAAATTAAGATGATTTGTCACGGCACGACTTCAGTCGCGCCGAAACTGCAGCAAAGCCATCCCGGCTTTAGCCGCTGCGGTTTTGTTTTTCAGCCCTCTCGTGCAGGTTCTTAATCCCCGCCATAATCTCCGCGGCTCGACCGGGCTTTGGCCCCTGAAGCTTCTCGAACTACACGAGCCGGCAGGAATGAGCTATCCTCACTCCATGCAATCAACGGTTCTGTATGTGTTAGTCCACGCGCTGCAACAGCCTCACATCAGCTTTCCCACCGGCGGCACGGCCACCGAAGAGATCGTTCTGCGCTGGTTGCACATCGTCTCCGGAATCATCTGGATCGGCCTGCTCTACTTTTTTAATCTTGTCGGCGTGCCGTTGCTGGGCTCGCTCGATCCCGCCGTGCGCACGAAGATTTACGCGCCGCTGATGTCGCGCGCTATGTCGTGGTTTCGCTGGTCGGCGATGGTCACGGTGCTGGTGGGCCTGCGCTATTTCACCATTGTCTTGAAAGCGGATGCCGTGAATGCGGGCAAGCCTTCGCTGCTGTGGAGTTGGTTCGGCGAGTGGCTCGGAATCTGGCTGGTGGCCTACGCAATCATCTACGCCTTACAGATGCCCTGGGGAGGTGCGATCGATCAACGCGCGCTGCGCGGCGCGCTGATCGCCATCGTGGTGATCGCTGCGTCCTTCGTCGCGCTCTTCGTCAACGGCGGGCAGTTCTCCTCAAACAGCCATCTCTCGATCAGCATCGGCGGTGGGCTGGGTCTCGTGATGCTGCTGAACGCGTGGGGTATCGTCTGGCGCGCTCAGAAGCGCCTCATTCAGTGGAATCGCGCCGCCGCCGAGAACGGTACTCCCATGCCGCCCGAAGCCGAGCGCCTGCGTCAGTGGTCGCTCTTCGCCGCAAGAGTTGCATTCTGGCTTTCGTTCCCGATGATCTTTTTTATGGGCGCCGCCGACCACTACCCATTCCTGAGCAGTATCACCGACTGAAGCGGAGTAAGTTTTTCGCCTTTTGTAGCACCGGGTTCACCCGGCTCACGACCGCCAGTGCAACGTCACCGGCCCATCCATCGGATGCACCATCGGCGCACCGGTTCGCCTGGATTCGAGATATGCCGCCTTCAACGCGAAATACCATTTCGCCGGCCGGTCGGCATCGTCAATCAGCATCAATTTCGGCCGATGCTTCAAACCGATCGATTGCTTCGCCATCGTCTCCGTATCCTGGCGAATAAATCGAGGCCCGAAGACGCGTAATCCAGCGCCCATCAGCGTTCCCCATGGCGTCACATTCCACGCCGCGCAAAAATCCAGCCGACAAAGATTGCGGCGCACGGGCGTCACCGTCGCGCGGCTCGAGAACCACGCGCGACCGCAGCGAGTCTGCTCGAAGCGCATATTCGGAAGTACAAAATCGATCGTAGTCGTTACCGGCGCTCCATAAAGGGCTTTCAGCAATTTGTATGGCGCGCTATTCGACGACGGCGTGTGCGTGCTCATCCTAAATCCATTCGCGATCGGCTCGAACGCTTTCTGCTTCTCGTGAATGCTGCGCCGGCTGCGCCACCACCATGCCTGATGCACGAACGGGCCGTGCGCTGGATCCATCAGTCCGATGATGCCGTGGTCCACGCTGACCGGCATCTCGGCGGAAAGATGGGCGATGTGATAGTGCTCGCTGAATTTCGGCACTTCGGGCGCTGGAGGCACTGCATCAGCCCCTGGCGCGCGCCCATCGACGTCAGGCATGAACACCCAAATGTAGCCGTCGCGCTCCTCGCACGGAAACGCATCGGCAAAAATCCGATCGCACTTCAGCTTCGAATCTGCCGTCAGCGAGGGAATCACGGCGCACTGGCCGCTGTGCACATCGAACTGCCAGCCGTGATAGCTGCACTCGACATTCCCCGCTTCGAGTCGCCCGAACGAAAGCGGCATGCCGCGATGCGGGCAGGCATCGCGCATCGCAAATGGCCGCCCCTCCCGATCTCGCCCCAGCACCAGCGGAATTTCGAGCAGCAGCGCCGTCGCCATCCGGTTTAGCCCCACTTGCGCGCCGCGCGCCGCGGGATACCAGAAGCCGAACAGCATGCCGGCGTTATCGCGCGCACCCGATGCGAGTTGCGTGGCAGTTTCGCTCATATTCGAGAACGTATCGTATTACACGCCGCAAAACACGGCAACGCGCGCGCAATTTGACACGCTCTACCTTTGCGTCTATCCTCAATTTAGGCCGTCAGCAATGACCACCGCATTCTATTAGCCGAAACCCTCGCGCCGCGCAGACGGCGTCTGCATCGTCCTGGCAGTTTTTTCCGTTTTCTATTTGCCTTTTTCCATTTTCCGCAGTCCTTGAGGCACGGCCATGTCAAAAGACAAGCTGTACGACAAGCTGATCCAAATTGAATCGAAGTACGAGGATCTGACGCAGCAGCTTTCCTCGCCAGAAGTCCTCGGCGATTCGTCTCGTTACCAGAAGCTCGCCAAAACGCACGCGGAACTGTCCGCCGTTGTCACGAAATACCGCGAATGGAAAGAAATCGAAAAGGGTCTCACCGGCGTGAAGCAATTGCTCGCGGAAACCGATGACGCTGAGATGAAACAGATGGGCCACGATGAGCAACGCGCTCTGGAGGAACGTCTCGCCAACACCGAGCGCGAGCTAAAGCTTCTCCTGCTGCCGCGAGACCCGAACGATGAGAAGAACGTCATCGTCGAAATCCGCGCCGGCACAGGCGGCGATGAAGCCTCTCTTTTCGCCGGCGAGCTCTTCCGCATGTACTCGCGCTATGCCGAAACGCAGGGCTGGCGCGTCGAAGTCCTGGAAAGCTCGGCCTCATCCATCGGCGGCGTGAAAGAAATCGTCGCCGCCATTCAAGGCAACAAGGTTTACTCCAAGCTGAAATACGAAAGCGGCGTTCATCGCGTGCAGCGCGTTCCCGCCACGGAGCAGCAAGGTCGCATCCATACTTCCGCCGCGACGGTCGCAGTCCTTCCCGAAGCCGACGAAATCGACATCAAGATTGAAGCCAAAGATCTCCGCATTGACACGTTTTGCTCCTCTGGCCCCGGCGGCCAATCAGTGAACACAACCTATTCCGCCGTGCGCATTACCCACATTCCCTCGGGCCTGGTCGTCTCGCAGCAAGACGAAAAATCACAAATCAAAAATCGCGCCAAGGCCATGCGCGTCCTTCGCGCCCGCCTCTACGAGCAGGAGCAGGAAAAGCAGCACGCGCTAATCGCCGCCGAGCGACGCGGCCAGATCAAGACTGGCGATCGCTCCGAGAAAATCCGCACGTACAATTTTCCGCAAAATCGAGTCAGCGATCACCGCATCGGCCTGACCTTGCATCAGCTAGATCAAGTGATGGAAGGAAAGCTCGCGCCGATCGTCGATGCATTGGTGACGCATTACGAATCCGAGCGCCTGAACGAAGAGCTTGGCGGCGACGCCTGAGCAATTCTCGACATTGATATGATGGGTTCAACCGTGACAGCAACGAATGTTCGCGGAGCTTGGAGGGAAGCGATGGCGCGATTGGAATCCGCCGGCGTCCCATCGCACGCGCTTGCCGCCGAACTGCTGCTGATGCACGCACTCAACCGCGATCGCACCTGGCTCTATTCGCATCCTGAAGACGAAATGTCGGCGACCACGCTCGAGAAATTCCACGCTATCGTCGCCGAGCGCGCCAGCGGCATCCCCACGCAACATTTAATCGGCAAGCAGGAATTCTGGGGCCTGGATTTCGAAGTCACGCCCGCAGTACTGATTCCCCGCCCCGAGACCGAGCACGTGATCGAAGTAACTCTCGATCGCCTCGGCGCCGAGCGAAAAAATGCTCCGCTCCAAATCGCCGACATCGGCACAGGCTCCGGCTGCATAGCCATCGCGCTCGCGCACGAATTCCCGCAAGCCGAGATCATCGCGACGGACTTCTCTTGCACTGCGCTCGAAGTAGCCCGCTGCAATGCCGCCCGCAACAATGTAGCCGATCGCATTCGCTTCATCGAAAGCAATCTCTTCGAAGCTCTGCGCGAAGGATCGCCAAAATTCGACGTCATCGTCAGTAACCCGCCCTACATCCCGCTGAGCGAAGCCCCGCAACTCCAGCGCGAAGTCCGCGCCCATGAACCAGCAATCGCGCTATTCGCCGGCGACGACGGCCTCGCGATCTACGCCCCGCTAATTCGCGATGCACGCGATCTTCTTAAGCCCCGCGGCCTTCTGGTGCTCGAGCTAGGGCACAACTCCCTTCGTGGCGTGATGCAAATCTTTGAGAGATCGAGCGCCTGGAACGACGTCCGTGTCACCAATGACCTGGCTGGCATCCCGCGTGTAATTTCCGGCCTGCGAGCAGATGTTTAGAAACCTTCCGGAGGCCGGCCCCGTCAATCATCAAGAACGCATTTCAACAATACCCTGAACCGGCATCTATACTATGAACATGCTTCGTGCCATCGCAGCTTCGATCATTCTCTGGTCGGCATTCGTTCCTAGGCTCTCAGCGCAGGTGCGCGTCACAGTCCCGTCAAAAAAATTCACGACCGACGAAAAAATTGTCGCGACCGTTCAAAACGATGGCGACCAACCGGTCACCCTATGCGTTGCGTCCGGACAGATGTCAAGGACCGGCCAGTCCGCCGTGAGTACGCCGGTTCCGTTCCTCATCGAAGGAAAAGTCCACGAAACTTCGTGGAAGCCATTGCTAGTCAGTCCGGAAGGCAGCGGCTCGCAGAGCGCGGCGGTTCTGGAAGCGAAGCAGTCGTTGCCGTTTCCGTTCTGGCCGCCCGCCAAAGGAGAGCTCCGTCTGCAATTGCGCTACTGGCAAGGTGCGCATCCGGAAATGGACTGTGCGCATCCGCCCGCCGGCTCGCACAACGCCAAGCCCGCCACGTTCAAAGTTCACGCGAAGTCTGAATAGCGCCTCCCTATTCCGCCTGCTCGAGACGGCCTGAAGATTTCGAATGCCAGAAGATGTATTTTAAAACGTTCGTTCTCGGACGAGGCATCCTCGCCAGCGCTGCCCGAGATTATCAACTCTCACATCAAAGGGAAGGTCCGCCTGAAGGCCTGAGATCGATGATTTAAGCAATCCGTCGAGCGGTGTATATTCGTCTCTTCAGCACGCCATGCCGAAACTAGCCCGATTTCGCGCCAAACATTCTTCGGCCACGCCGCCAGGTGCCACTCTCGAATTTACCTCGGCCTCAGCCAGCGCGCTTACGCCGATCCTGCACATCGACATGGACGCGTTCTTCGTCTCGGTCGAATTGCTCTCGCGGCCTGAACTGCGTGGCCTGCCGGTCATCGTCGGCGGGCAGAAAGATCAACGTGGCGTGGTCACTTCGGCGAGCTACGAGGCGCGAAAATTCGGCGTGCATTCCGCCATGCCGCTGCGCACCGCCGGCCGCCTCTGCCCGCACGGCGTCTTCCTCGACAATCGCCACGATCTCTATTCGCAATGGAGCGACCGCATCGCTGCGATCCTCGCGCGCCACGCCCCGCGCGTCGAAATGGCCTCTGTGGACGAAGCCTACCTCGATTTCACCGGCACCGAGCGCCTGCACGGCCCGCCGCTGGTCGCCGCCGATAGACTTCTCCGCGAAATTCGCAAAACCACCGGCCTTCCCTGCTCGGCGGGGCTCGCCTCCACGCGTCTCGTCGCGAAAGTCGCCTCCGAGCAAGCCAAGCCGCAAGGACTCGTCTGGGTGCCCGCGGGAATTGAAGCCGAATTTCTCGCCCCGCTCGACGTACGCAAAATTCCCGGCATCGGCCGCGTCACCGAAGCCGCACTCAACGCGCTCGGCATCCGCACCGTCGGACAACTCGCCGCCATCTCACTCGAAAAACTCGAAGACGACTTCGGCCGCTGGGGCACGGCTCTCTATCGCAAAGCCCTCGGCCAGGATTCGTTCGAATTCTTCCTCGACGCGGAAGCAAAATCCATCTCCCACAACGAAACGTTCGGCACCGACACCAACGACCGCGCTCGTCTCGAATCCACGCTCAGCTATCTCGCGCAAAAAGCCGCCAAGCGCCTCCGCGATTCCGGTCTCTACGCCCGCACCATCAGCCTCACGATTCGTTACGCCGAGTTCCGCACCATCACCCGCAGCAAAACCCTTGCCGAGCCGACGGATCTCGACGGCGCCATCACCGCCACCGCGAAAACTCTTTTCACGCAGAACTGGGACGGCCGCGCGAAACTCCGCCTCATCGGCGTCTCGCTTGAATCCCTCTCCGGCGCGACAACGCAACTCGCCCTGCTCGACGCCGACCAAAAAGCAAAACTCGAACGCCTGGCCCGTGCCGCCGACAAACTCCGCGACCGCTTCGGCTTCACAAAAATCCAGCTAGGCGGCTCATTAACCACGCCCGAAAAGCACTAGCTGCCTCCTTCTTTCTCCGCTCCCTCTCAGCGCCCTCAGCGGCTCTGCGGTGCACAGCTCCCGCCTCTGTCCTATAATCTCCGGCGATGTCCTCCTCCGAGTCCTCATCGAAAAAAGGCCTGGGCGATCGCGCCACCGGCGCGGTCCATGACGTTTCCGATTTCTGGACGCGCATCACCAACGGCCTGGCACTCCATCAGCTCTGGGGCCAGTTCAAGAGCGACGCCAGCGAAAGCTACGGCCTCTATTCCCGCGATGTGGACTGGGGCGCGATCCCGCAGAAGAAAGGCATAAAGCGCTTTTTCCGCTCCGCCTGGGCGCTCTTCCAAGTGATGTTGATGAAGCTCTCGCCCGCGCGGCGACTTCTGTTTCTGCTCGCTGCCGGTTTATTTTTCTTTCCCGTGATCGCAATTTTTCTGCCGCACATGAAACCTGAGGATGCCGGCGACTTCTACGAATTCTCCGCCATCGCGCTCTTCATCTTGCTCGCGCTGGAACTCGCGGATCGCGTGATCATGAAGCGCGATCTCGAAATCGCGCGCGAGATCCAGCAATGGCTCGTTCCTAGCGCTCCGCCAACGCTCCCCGGCGTGGACATCGCCTTCGCCACGCGCCCAGCCAACACGGTAGCTGGCGATTACTACGACGCCTTCGAGCGTCCGCCCTCTCCGGGCAGCAGCGAGCCCGGGCCGCTTCTGCTCGTCGTCGCCGACGTTGCCGGCAAGAGCGTTCCCGCCGCATTGCTCATGGCCACTTTTCAAGCCAGCCTCGACACCCTCGCCGCAATGCCGGGCCCGCTCGATGAACTCGTTCGCGCTCTCAATCGCTATTCCTGCGCCCACAGTCTCGGAGGTCTGCGCTTCACTACCGCGTTCTTTGCCGAACTCGACGCGTCGCGCCGCTCGCTCACCTACGTCGGCGCCGGTCACAACGCGCCGGTCCTCCGCCACCCAGATGGCCGCATCGAGCGCCTCACCGAAGGCGGCCCGCCGCTCGGCATTCCCGCCGAAGATGTGTCGGCCAGCTATGTCTGCACGCAGATCGCGGTAGCACCGGGCGATGTGCTTGTGATCTTCACCGACGGCGTCGTCGAAGCGTTAGATCAAAAGGAAACCGAATACGGCGAGACGCGCATGATTGCCTGCATTCAATCCGTGGGCCAATCCGACGCCGCCTCAATTCTCCATCAACTGATGAGCGACGTAGATCGCTTCGTAGGCCAAACGCGCCAGCACGACGATGTAACCTGCCTGGTTCTGAAGTTGACGTAGGGGGGCGGGTTCACCACGCCCCCGGTGTGGCTGTGGGTTTTGAATTTGGTATTTGCGATTTGGATTTCGTTTCGGGCGGAAAAACCCAAAGCTTAACCGGGCCTCCGCCTAGGCGGACCGGCCCCTACAACCGCGGATTGCTGAAGACCAATTCTCCATCCTCCACAACCATGCCCTCAACAGACGGCTTCGCGCGATCGTACTGAAACACGCAAGGCTGGTAATGCGCCAGATCCCACTGCATCTTGTGAAACAACTGGATCAACCCGCCTTCCATTCGCGGACTGTGTGTCCCGATGAAAAGCGACTTCACGTGCGCGCTCAAATAGGCGTGGCAACTGAACGCCACATCCAATTCCGCTCCTTGTATATCCCAATGCATGTAATCAATTTTCTTGAGCGGCCTGCAAATCGTCTCGAGGGTCAGCCCGGTGACAGCGCGGTGCGGAATAGCCATGCCGCGATAATCCGTCTCCTGGATTTCCGCAGTTGCCGCGGCGCCATGGTCCCGGCCCGGATCGATCACCGGAAAATACAATTGCGTATTCTCCGGCCACACCGCCGCGCAAATCGTCCGGCAAACAATCTCCGGCCTCTCCGCATCCGAATATTTCCCGAGATTGTGGGTCAGATGCTGGCGCATCAATTCAAACCGGCAGGGATCGGCCTCCACGCCGACAAGCTCGATCCTGCGGAATCCCAGCCGCGCGCAAACGACCCCAACCGCAGTGATCCACGGACCCCAACCGGCGCCAATCTCCACGGCCGTGATCTCGCCCGCCTCGCGCTGCCGCTCGACCGCCTGCAGTAACGCAATGTATTCATGCGCGCCACCGTGCAAACTGTCGCTGGGAATCGGCACGTCCGCAAAAACGCATCCGCCCCGCGGTTTTGCATCCGGAAAAACTTCCAGGCTGGTCTCGACGCCAATGAAATTCGTGAAATACCCCGGCGCTTTCGGCAATTCAGCCGCAGGCACACGAAACCGCTCGAGTATTTCTTGATCTGCCGCGCAGATATCCGTTGCACTCACGAAAGCACGCTCGCGAATTCCTATCAATCACTTCTATCATCCCCGCATCAATTCACTTTAGAAAATCGCGCTAGTCAGCTCGCGGTGCTGTGGACTCGATCGACTCCATTCTTCAAGTAGCGCATCGGCGTGGTCCCAAGCTGCTTGCGGAACATCGAAATGAACGCACTCGTGCTGCTATACCCGGCGTCCAGTGCCGCTGCCGTGACTTTTTCTCCTGAAGCAAGCGCCTGCATGGCATGAAGCAGCCGCAGTTGCTGGCGCCATTTGCCAAAAGTCATTTCCGTCTCTTCGAGAAAGAGGCGCTGGATTGTTCGTTTGCTCGCGCCGCAGTCCTTGCACAGCTTATCGAGCGTGGTCCGCTCCCCTGGATTCGCAGACAAAGCCTTCGCCACTCTCATCGCCCGGGAGTCAGAAGGGTGCGGCAACTGCAAAGGAATCGAATCAACCGCGCTCAATTGATCCACGATGATCTCGACGATGCGCTTCTCCGCCGAAACTTTCCGATTCAATCGCTGAAATTTGCAGGCATGAAGAATCAGTTCCTTCAACAGCGGCGACACATTCATCACCAGGCATTTCCCGCCGAGAGCGCGACAAAGCCGGGGCAGAAAATAAAGCGTTCGCATCGAAACCTGGCCCGAGATGGCCACCGAGTGCGGCGTATTCGCCGGAATCCACATGGCGCGCAGTGGCGGCACAACCCAGACGCCCTGCTTCGTCCGCAAGGTCATCACTCCTTTCGACGCGAACAGCAGCTGATCTTCCGGGTGAGAATGTTCCGGGATGACGTGGCCGTCTTTCAGATCGGCGGAGACGCTGGCAATCTCGGCGAGCGGGCGGCCATTTCGGCCCAGCAGGATGCTATGGCACCTGTGCGACATTTCTTGTCACAATAGCGAGAGAATTTAGGCCCCGCAAGTGCTATTCCTGAGCGCTGGATACGCCGTCAAGGAGGCTCCGATGCTCGCTTCAGGGAAACTGACCGGCTTCATTCCCACGAAGGACTACGACAAAGCGCGCACCTTCTACGTGGACAAGCTCGGCTTCGAATTCGTCAGCCTCGACCAATTCGCGCTGGTCCTCAGCCTGGGCGGCCACAAGTTTCGCGTCTCAAAGGTCCCCAATTTCACGCCGCTGCAAGGCACGATCCTAGGCTGGGAAGTGACGGACATCGAGCCCGTCGTCCGCTGGCTGGCAGAACGCGGCGTATCCACCGAGAAGTATCCTTTCGTCCAGGACAAGGAACTCGGCATCTGGACAACTCCCAACGGCGACCAGGTAGCATGGTTCAAAGACCCCGACGGCAACATCCTCTCAGTTGCCCACCACCCGAAGTGAGACGCAGATCAAGCGCGCATACCTAGAACTGACAATTCGCAGGTGAGACGCTTTCTGCGCCGAGCGCTACCAGTCGCGAGCTCCAGTAGCGAGTGACAATCCGCACTCGCACCACCTAGCACAGGGCCGCGAATTCCCGCATAATCGCGCTATGAACGCGCGCGAACTTGCCGACAACATTGCTCGCACGCTGCGCGATGCTGGCCATCAGGCCTACTTCGTCGGCGGCTGCGTGCGCGATTTGGAATTGGGGCGCGAGCCGGCTGATTACGATATTTCCACCGATGCCCGCCCCGAGCGCGTTCAGGAGCTTTTCCCGGATTCGCTGGCTATCGGCGCGCAATTCGGCGTCATTCTCGTCACCGAGGGCGGTGCTGAAGTCGAAGTCGCTACTTTTCGCTCCGACATTGGTTATTCGGACGGCCGTCATCCCGATCGCGTCGTCTACACAGATTCCGCAAAGGAAGACGTCCTCCGCCGCGATTTCACCATCAACGGCCTGCTCCTCGATCCGCGCACCAACGGAGTCCTCGATTACGTCAACGGCCGCGCCGATCTCCGCGCGCGCATCATCCGCGCCATCGGCGAACCCGAGCGGCGCTTCCGCGAAGACAAGCTGCGCCTCGTCCGTGCCGTGCGCTTCGCCGCGCGCTTCAATTTCGCCATCGAACCCGAAACCGCCGCGGCCATTCGCCACCTCGCCCCCGAAATTCTGGTCGTCTCCGCCGAGCGCCTCCGCGACGAACTCACCAAAATCCTCACCGAACGCGCCGCTCGCCGCGGCTTCGAGTTGCTCGACGAGCTCGGCCTCCTCTCGCACGTTTTGCCTGAAATCGCGCGCATGAAAGGCGTCGAGCAGCCGCCGCAATTCCATCCCGAAGGCGACGTATGGATTCACACGCTGCTCATGCTCGAAATGCTTCCCGCCGGCGCCTCGCCCACTCTCGCGTGGGGCACGCTGCTCCACGATGTCGGCAAGCCGCCGACTTTCGCGCCGCCCACCGGCCCCGAAGGCCGCATCCGCTTCGATTGCCACGTCGAAGTCGGCACCAAAATGGCGGAAGATATCTGCCGCCGCCTACGATTCTCGAACGCCGACACCGAGCAAATCGCCGCGCTGGTCGCCAATCACCTGCGCTTCAAAGACGTTCCGCAAATGAAGCAGTCCACGCTCAAGCGCTTCCTCCGTCTCCCGCGATTCGAAGAGCATCTCGAGCTGCACCGCCTCGATTGCCTCTCCAGCCACCGCAATCTCGAAAACTACGACTTCGTCCAGCGCTTCCTCGCCGAAACGCCGCCCGCCGAAGTCCGCCCGGCCCGGCTAATTAGCGGCGACGACCTGATCGGCCTCGGCTTGAAGCCCGGTCCAGACTTCAAAGAAATCCTCCGAAATATCGAGGACGCCCAGCTCGATGGACGCATCAGAACGAGAGACGAAGCCCTTGCCCAGGCCCGCCGCGCCCTTGCAGATAAATCCAGGCCAGCGACGAACTAGTCACGGTCTATCCCTTTACTAGGCCCATGGTTAAAGACCGAAAGAAATATTGTAAGTTCCTAATTTGCATAGCGTTACAGTATTTACACACAGACTTTAGTGTGATACACTCACTTCGCTTTATAACGATGATGAACCCGCTGACACCTTTTGTCTTGGATTGCATCTAATCCTTCGTACGCCGATGTGTAATAGTGATTCCTAAGGGGGACCCAGTGACACCTAACCCGAAAGCCGGCTCTCAAGAGCTCGCCATTCTCCCCGTCCGTGACACCGTGCTGTTCCCCGGCGCCGTAATGCCGCTAACGGTCGGACGCGAAAGCTCGCTCGCCCTCCTCGATTCTCTCGAGGGCAACGACAAGATTCTAGGCGTAGTCGCGCAACTCGATCCGCGCACCGAAGACCCCTCCGGCACCGACCTGCACAGCGTCGGCACCGCCGCCAAAGTTCACAAGATGGTGCGCATGCCCAACGGCAATGTGGTCGCCTTCCTCGAAGGCCTGCACCGCATTCGCATCACCGAAATTCTAGGCCTCAAGCCTTTTCTCCGCGCCCAGGTCGAGCCGCAGCCCGATCTCGACACCGAGCGCGACTCCGGCATCACCGCTCTCGAGCGCAACGCACAGGAACTCTTCCGCGACGTGGTCGCCCGCTCGCCACAGCTTTCCGATGATCTGCAGAGCGCCATCAACACCATCGAAACACCGGCTCGCCTGACCGATTTCATCGCCGGCACGCTCCCGTCGCTCACCACCATGCTGCGCCAGGAGCTGCTCGAAACCGCCAGCGTGCGCACGCGTCTCGAAATCCTCGTTCGCGAACTCGCCAAAGAACGCGAAGTTCTCGATCTGCGCAATCGCATTCAGGAGCAAGTCCAGGAACAGGTCAATCAAGGCCAAAAGGAATTCCTGCTACGCGAGCAGATGAAGGCCATTCAGAAGGAGCTGGGCGACTCCGACGACACGCAAGCCGAAGTCGACGAGCTGCGCAAGAAAATCGAAGAGTCCGGCATGTCCGCCGAAGCCAAGAAGGAATGTGAGCGCGAGCTCAAGCGCCTCGCCCGCATGACTCCGGCCTCAGCCGAATACATGGTCGCGCGCACCTATCTCGAATGGATGACCTCGCTGCCGTGGAACAAGACTTCCGGCACGGACGACATCGACATCGCCAAAGCGCAAGCCATTCTCGACGAAGATCACTACGATCTCGAAAAAGTAAAAGAGCGCATTCTCGATTATCTCGCCGTGAAAAAGCTGCAACCCGGCATGAAGGGCCCCATTCTCTGCTTCCTCGGCCCTCCAGGCGTGGGCAAAACGTCTCTCGGCAAATCCATTGCCCGCGCCATGGGACGCAAATTTGTCCGCGTCTCGCTCGGCGGTATGCACGATGAAGCCGAAATCCGCGGCCATCGCCGCACTTACATCGGCGCGCTTCCCGGCCAAATCATTCAGCACATCCGCCGCGCCGAAACGATGGATCCAGTCCTGATGCTCGACGAAGTGGACAAGCTCGGCCGCGATTTCCGCGGCGATCCGGCAGCGGCGTTGATGGAAGTGCTCGATCCCGAGCAGAACGCCAACTTCCGCGATCACTATCTCGATGTAGCTTTCGATCTCTCGAAGGTCATCTTCATCGCCACGGCCAACTGGATGGATCCCATCCCCGAGCCGCTGCGCGATCGCATGGAAATCCTCGAGCTCCCCGGCTACACCGAGGACGAAAAAATTCACATCGCCAAGCGCTTCCTGATTCCGCGCCAGACCTCCGAGCACGGCATCAAGCTCGGCGAGCAAATCTAATTCACCGACGAAGCGCTGCACGAAATCATTCACAGCTACACGCGCGAAGCCGGCGTCCGCAATCTCGAGCGCGAGATCGCCAATCTCGTCCGCAAGCAAGCGCGTCGCATGGCCGAAGGCAATATGGCTAAGCACGTGGTCACGCCCGAAGTCGTCCACGAAACGCTCGGCGTGCCGAAAGTCCGCCTCGAGAAAGAAGTCGAGGAGCGCGTCAAGCAGCCCGGCGTCTCCGTCGGCCTCGTCTGGACGCCCGCCGGCGGCGACATCGTCTTCATCGAAGCTTCGGCGATGCGCGGCGGCAAACAATTCACCATGACCGGCCATCTCGGCGAAGTCATGCAGGAATCCATGCGCGCCGCGTTGACCTGGGTCCGCGCTCACGCCGAAGAATTCGGGATTGATCCCGACTTCTTCCGCAAGCAGGACTTGCACGTGCACGTCCCGTCGGGCGCAATCCCGAAGGACGGCCCGTCTGCCGGCGTAGCAATGGTCACCGCGCTGGTCAGCTTGCTCAGCGGCCGCCCAGTCCGTCCGCGCGTAGCCATGACCGGCGAAATCTCGCTCTCCGGCGTAGTCCTGCCGGTAGGCGGAATCAAGGAAAAAGTGTTGGGCGCAAAACGCGCAGGCATCCGCGAGGTAATCCTGCCAAGCGAGAACGAGCCCAACGTGAAGGAAGATCTACCGCCCGAGCTAACCGAAGGCCTCAAGATCCACTTCGTAAGAACAGCGGATCAAGCCCTAGAGCTAGCCCTGGGCAAACTGGATAAGCCCCTTAGGCCAGTAAGCGGCGGCGGCCGCCGCGGCGAAGATCGCCCAACAACAGCCCCAGTCCACTAATCGAGGCGCATTATCAAGCATAGGGGAGGGTCTTCAGACCCTCCCGCCTTTCGGCCCCTCCCAACGAACCAAGGCCCGTCAACTCGACGGGCCTTTTTTATATCTGCCCATGGGATTCGCGGCGCCTTCCAATGCTTCGTAGTCCGAGCCCACGGCCGCAGGAATTCGATGCTCTTGCTATTGGAACTTTCACTCGATTAATTAAATCTCGCGGTATTCTTCTTGGTCTACGAGGTGCTGCCGAGACGCTCCGGAAGTTTCGTCTCCGAAGCTCTGGACTTCGTGCGGGATGGGCGCAAGGAATTTTCTTCCACGTGCGATATACGCCAAGACAAATCGCGGTGCGAGGGCGAGAGGCGGCGGGGCTATTGGTGGCCTCGCTGGATCGCGAGGCCTACGTCGAGCGGTTCCTCCGCGGCTATGCGAACGATTACAACCGCCCGGCGATTATCACTCAGCCGATTCTGCATCGCGAATTGTTGGGCACAGTCCGGCGCGAAGCGCTGCTGGCCATGGCGACGCATGTGGACGAGCTAGCGCCTCGATTTCTGGGCTTGGGCGAGAGCGTCACTGGCGGAGCTTCAGGACGAGGTTCCGCGGCGCGGACGAAGGTGCGGGGCAAATCCTCGATGCAAAAGAAGAGCCGAGCCGATGCGAAACGCGCCGCGCTTCCGAAACGCGGCACCGAGATCGCGCGCCAGAGCGCGGCCGAAGCGGCCGCACTCAATCTCTTTCGCGAAGAATTCTTTGCGGCGTTGGGGCAAGCGCTACGCTGGACGCAGGCGGAGTTCGAAGAATTTGCGCGCGACTACGATCTCTATGAAGCAGCGGGAGCGCATGCCGACAATTCAGCGCGCGGAGCCAGGGCAGCCGCGTCCGGCCCTTTCGTGGATCGCTGCGGCCTGCTCATCGATCCCTCGATGCTCGAGCAAGCCCGCCGTGCCGCAGGAAAATTCGAAACGCAATTGCGCGCCGCAACGCTGCAATCCCTAAAGCGCGTCTTCGCCGCCCGGAGAGAGAACTAAAGTAGCGCCGGCGTCCCCGCCGGCATGTTCCGAAGATACACCCCACCAAATCTCAAAACGAAGCGCGGCGCGACACCAAACATACTGCCCTGATTAGCCTGTGTTGCTACGCGCACAACTGCCGTCCTCGCGAGCGTTTTTAGTCGCAAGATGCCGGCAGGGCCGCCCGCGGTGCGCGGACTACGGCCTTGCCTCTAGCACGATATTGAACGGCGTCTGCGTAGCCCGCCGCACGCGCGTGAACCCCGCATCCTTTAGCACCTTCGTCAGCCGCGCCTCACCAGCCTGCGCCCCCAGCGCCAAGCCCACTTCCTGCGAAAGCGACGCAGGCGTGCACAAGGTAGTCGACGCCGAGTAATAAACTCGTCCAACGGGATTGAGATTATCTTCGAGCCGGTCATTCGCAAACGGCTCGACAATCATCCAAGTGCCGTCGGGCGCGAGCGACTTCAGCGCATGGCGCGCCGCGCCTTCGGGATCGCCCATGTCGTGCAGGCAATCGAAGAACGCGATGAAATCGTAGCCGCTCCCGGGAAAATTCTTCGCCATGGAAACTTCGAACTTGACGCGATCACTCAGTCCCGCGCGTTTCGCGGCCTCGCGAGCCAGCTCGATCGAGCGATCGTGATAGTCGAAGCCCACGAAAGTTGATTTCGGATAAGCCTGCGCCATCAGAATCGCCGAAGTGCCCAAGCCGCAGCCGACATCGGCCACCTTCGCCCCCGCCTTCAATTTCGCCTCGACGCCGTCGAGCGCCGGAATCCACTGGCTCACCAGATGCGCCCGGTAATTCGGCCGGAAGAATTTCTCCGTCCCGTGGAAGAGCTCGTGATCGTGCTCGTGCCACCCGACGCCTTTGCCGGTGCGGAAGCCTTCTTCGATTTTCGGCACGTCTTTCATCACCGACGAGACAATGAAGAAAAATCCCGGCAAATAAACCGGACTGTCCTCCATGGCGAGCGCAAAAGCCTGCTCGGGCGGCAACGTGAAAGTCTGCGCAGCGGCATCGTAGGTGAGGAATCCGCCTGCCGCCTGCGCGGAAAGCCACTCGCGCACGTAGCGCTCGTTCAAATTCGTCTTCTGCGCCACTTGCGCAGAAGTGAGCGCGCCGGCACCGGCCATCGCCTTGTAGAGGCCAAGTTTGTCGCCAAGAATGATCAGCGCAGCGTTCATCGCCGCGCCCATTTCGGTGACGGCTTGGCCAAGGAACGCGTTCAGCTTGGATTCATCAATCGGGAGTTGAGCGGGAGTAGCCATCGAAGCACCTCGCTTTGCAAAGTTCGTTCTTGGGCCCTGAGGGGATGCGGAAAGTCTAAACACGTTCGAAAAAAGTGTCAACGCAGCCTTGGTAGCGCCGGCGTCCCCGCCGGCATCCGACGATCACAAATTCGCCATAGCCGCCAGTCATGCGCGGACCTCGCACCCCAACACGCGCAATGAAATTTACAGTTCCGCGCCGCGCACGATTTCAGACCCCGCCGACGTGGAGGATCGTAAGATGCCGGCGGGGACGCCGGCGCTACTGAACAACCGTAACGCTGACGCCACACGGTCATGACGCGCGCCGTGCCAGCCCTGTATCGATCTGCTACGCTCGCTTTAACGTGCTTGTTCTCTTTTACATTCTGGCGATTCAGCAGCTTCTGCAAGGCCTCTACTCGGTCGTGCAGGGCCTCGGCTGGCTGCGCTTCGTGCGCCGGCGTCTGGCCACGCACGCCGGATTCTACAGCCCGCGCGTGGCGGTGATTTGCCCGTGCAAAGGCGCCGATCCGGGGCTCGAATCCAACCTGATGGCGCTGACGCACTTCGACTATCCCAACTACGAACTTGTTTTTGTCGTGGCGAAGAGCACTGATTCTTCGGTGAAAATCATCGAGCGCGTAAAGTCGCTCAGCCAACGGAATATTCACCTCGTGATTGCCGGGCCGCCCGAAGACTCGGGCGAAAAAGTGAGCAACCTCCGAAAAGCGGTCGAAGGCCTCACCGAAGCCTACGACGTATTTGTGTTCACGGATTCGGATATCGCGCCGAGCCGCGGCTGGCTGACAAAGCTAGTGACGCCGCTGGGTAACCCGCGCGTCGGCGCCACCACAACATACCGCTGGCTGATTCCCGTGCGACGGAACGGCAAGAGTGGCCTTGCCAGCGCGGTCGGATCGGTCTGGAACGCCAGCGTAGCCACCATGCTTGGCGAGCATTCCCGAAATTTCTGCTGGGGCGGTGGGACGGCTATCCGCCGGCAGGTGTTTCAGGAAATCGGCGGCTTGGCGTACTGGCAGGGAGCCGTAAGCGACGATTTGACGCTCACCAACGCGCTGAACCACGACGGCCGCTTAATAGAATTCGTTCCGGAGTGCCTGGCGCCGACGCCTTACGCGACGACTTGGGGCGAATTACTGGAATTCACGAACCGGCAAATTATTTTGACGCGCGTCTATTCCTCGACGATGTGGACCATCGCCGCGGTCACCAACGCGACCTACGTGCTGACGGCGCTCGTGGCGTTCATTGTGATTCTGAAGCAGATGCTCGCTGGCGAAGTTTGGGGCGAGACGCTGATGTTAGCATTCGCGATTCCGCTCTTTGCGGCCATCAAAGGCGCGTTGCGCACAGTGGCGATCGCCGACTTGCTGCCGGAATGGAAGCCGCAGATGCGCCAATGGGCCTGGACGTGGACGGTCCTCGCGCCAGTGATTCCGTTCCTATTCTTCGTGAATTTCTGCGCCTCGCTAGCCACAAATCAAATTCGCTGGCGCGGCATCCGCTACCGCCTAATCTCCATCAATCAAACCCAAGTAATCTCGAGGTAGCGCCGGCGTCCCCGCCGGCATCCGACGACCGTTCGCTCGCCACATCTTCAAATCTCGCGCGGAAGAACTCCCGAACCATGAACCGCGTCGTTTCCTCTTGCCTTTCGTAGGGGCGTCCGCCTAGGCGGACTGCGCCCTTCGACGACCGCGGCTGTCTCCAATGGCAATAATCACGCGCGGACCACTCACCTCAATCACAACGATGCATTAAGCGCCACGCTCCGCTCACAATCGCAACCTTTGCCGAACCAGGTGGTCGTAAGATGCCGGCCCCTCACTGCTCGGGGTAAACAGACACGCCGGCGCTACTTCAATCGAATGCCAATCGCAGCCATCAATCGGCCGGTGATCTTCTCGCGGCGATAACTAAACAGAAGATCCGTCCGGCAGGCCGTGCAAAGATCGCTCGCGGAAATATTCTTCGCCGCCAATCCGGCGCCTTCAAGAATAGCCCGATTCGCGGCGCGCAAATCTAGCTGTACGCGCGGCGGCTCCGGCTGGTGCCCAGGCGGCATCATCGTAAGCCACGGCAGCGGATTCGGGTCTTCCCCGGAAGCAAGCGCGTCGTAAGGCCCATCGAACCATTCCCGCGCATCATCAAACTGGCTGCCGAAGTCCTTCGCGACATCCGGCCCAACTTCATAGCAGCACCGGCCAATGCCGGGTCCGAGCGCCGCCAGTATTTTCTCCGGCCGCGAGCCAAACAGCATGCGCATGCGTCCGACGGTTTTTTCCGCGATGCGCTTGACCGTCCCGCGCCAACCCGCATGAACAGCCGCCACCACGCGATGCTCCGGATCAGCCAGAAGAATCGGAACGCAATCCGCAGTCTGCACCGCGATGAGAAGCCCGGGCGCGTCGGTGACGAGCGCATCGCCTCGAAGCGGATGCGGCGGCGCAGCATCGATCACGTGAATAATGTCTGAATGAATCTGCCGCAGCGCGACAATCGTCATCGCTCCTGCGCCCAGCGCCTTCTGAAATCGCCGCCGGTTCTCTTCCACATTCCGCGGTTCATCCCACTCCGCAAATCCGAGATTAACGACTGATTCCGCCTGCTTCGATCGCGCGTGCGGATTTTCAAGCCGGCTCGCCCCGCCGGCGCGCGTGCTGAAACCGTGCGCCAACCATTTTTGGCGAGCAAGTGGTTCAGCCTGAAGGATAACGATTCCATCCGAGCGGCGTTGCGCCCATCGATTGGCGCCGTTCGCGGCTGCGACTGCGTCCGCAGCATGTGGCTTCTTCGCTCTGTGAGGATTTGCCGCTCGACGTGCCGTGCTACGCGTCTTCACCTTCCGATTATAGGTATAATCCGCGGGAGTTGCAGAGGCCGATTGTACGATTCAACGGGAGCAAGCGTGATTGTCGGGATGGGATTGGACATTGCGGAGATTGACCGGATTCAATCGGCCATTGAGCGCCACGGCAGGCCGTTCATCGAGCGCCTCTTCACGCCGGCCGAGATCGCCTACTGCGAGCGGCACAAGAACAAGTTCGAGCGATTCGCTGGACGCTTCGCGGTAAAAGAAGCGGCGATGAAAGCGCTCGGCACCGGCTGGCGCCACGGCGTGCGCTGGCGCGACATCGAAATCACAAACCTGCCCGGCGGCAAGCCGACACTTCGTCTCAGCGGCGTCGCCAGCGAGTTCGCCGCAAAGCTGGGCGTCAAGAACATCTCCCTCTCGATCACCCACAGCGGAAACTTCGCCCTAGCCCAGGTTATTTTCGAAAATTGACGCCGACAGGAATCGAAGGCGGGGGCGTGAGGATCTCTCGCAATCAGATTCTAATCGCACGCAAAATTATTAGAAATTCTCGTAAGTCAAACAAAACAAAGGACGGAATGCATTTCTAATCGGCTCAAAAACAGCTCTCTTAAGCACGCTTTGCGCATTGGATTTGAAGCAACGCTGCGGTTTCGTGCCGAGTTTGCCGCGAACGTGCTGCCAGCGTCGGAAACGGGCGCAAATCTGTTCGATTCCACAACGGTTTTGTCCCGGATTCGCTCAGACTCTTCTCTCATCCCGCCCACGACTTTGCTAACTCATATCGCGACTATGAGATAGAAGCTGTGAATCCTTGGCCAGCTTCGTGCGTATTCTAAATGAGCTGAATCACTTGATTTGACGGGGCGCGACCATGAGAACTTTTTGGCAGGATCTTCGCTACGGCTTTCGGGTGCTGCGAAACTCTCCCGGGTTGACGGCCGTGATCGTCTTGACGCTGGCCCTGGGAATCGGCGCCAATACCGCGATCTTCAGCATTGTGAACCAGTTCCTGTTCAAGCCGCTGCCGGTGCGCGAGCCGAGCCAGCTCGTGGTGATCGCGTCGTCGCCCAAGGAAACGCCGCTTCTCTTCCAAATGTCCTACCCGGCGCTGCAGGATCTCCGCAAGCAGACCAGCGAGTTCTCCGATGTTTTCGCCTATCAGATTGGAGTTGGAGGACTCAGCGTGGACGGGCAGGCGGATCAATTCGTCTACACCTTCGTGAGCAACAACTATTTCTCGACGCTGGGACTCAAACCGGCCGCCGGGCGATTGCTGCTGACCAACGAGGGCGAGACGCCGGGAGAACCTCCGCTGGTAGTTCTGGGATTTTCCTACTGGCAGCGGAGATTCGGCGGCGATGCAGGGATCATCGGAAAACAGGTCCAGCTAAACGGCAAACCGGCGACGATCATTGGAGTTACTCCAAAGGATTTCCTGGGAACTGCTTTCATATTCGAGTCGCAAGGCTACGTGCCGCTGAGCATGATGGGGGCGGAGGCAGGCTCCGAGAAATTCTGGACCGATCGCAGTTCGCACGGATTGCGCGTGATGGGGCGGCTGAAGCCCGGGGTGAGCGTGGCGCAGGCGCAGAGTTCGGTGCAACTGGTTGCCGCGCGTCTAGCCGAGCAATTCCCGGAAACCGATCGCGGATACAACGTGCGGGTGATCCCCGAAACGTTTGCAAGGCCGCAGCCCTATCCCACGAATATTGTGCCGGTCATCGCGGGAGTGTTTCTGATCCTGGCTGCGCTGGTGCTGCTTCTGGCGTGCATGAATGTGGCGAATGTGCTGCTGTCGCGGGCCATGGCGCGGCAGCGTGAGATGGCCGTGCGAGCGGCGCTGGGAGCGACTCGCAGCCGGCTGATCCGGCAGACGCTGACGGAGACGCTGCTGCTGTCGCTATTGGGCGGAGTGGTGGGGATCTTCCTGGGAATCTGGGTGAGCTCGCTGAACTCGATTCATGTGATCGCTGGCATCCCGATCAATCTCGAGTTTGCATTCGACGGCCGAGTGTTTGCCTATGCCATGGCTGCTGCGGTGTTCACGGGGCTAGTGGCCGGCGCTTGGCCGGCATGGCGAGCCAGCCGCGCGGACGTGAGCACGGTGCTGCATGAAGGCGGCCGCGGAGGCTCAGGAGGCGTGGCGCGGCAACGGATTCGCAGCGCGCTAGTAACGGCGCAAGTGGCGGGCTCGCTGATGCTGCTCATCGTCACCGGCCTGTTCGTCCGCAACGTCCAGAACGTTCAGAAGATGGATTTGGGGTTTCAGCCCGAAAGGCTGCTGAACGTGACCATGGATCCGCATGAGATTGGTTACGGCTCGACCCGCACCAAGGAGTTCTATCGCCAACTGGAAGAACGCGCCGGCGCGCTTCCCGGCGTGGAATCCGTGGCCATGGCTTACAGCGTGCCGATGGGAACTTACATGGACGGAAGCCCGGTCTATGTCGAAGGGCATCCTTTGCCGCCGGGCAGCCAGGCTCCGCAGATGGTGTTCAACCGCGTTACTCCGACTTACTTCGAGACGATGAAGACTCCGATTCTCCGCGGCCGCGCATTTACGAAAGCCGATGACGAACATGCCCCGTCGGTGGCGATTGTGAATGAGACGATGGCGCAAAAGTTCTGGCCGAATGAGGATCCCGTCGGCAAGCGTTTCAGCGCCGTAGCAGAAGCTGGTCCGTTTATCCAGGTGGTCGGGGAAACCGGTAAGGGTAAATACATTTTCATCGGCGAATCTCCGATGCCCGCCTATTACGTTCCGATGGCGCAAGATTCCAGCTCGATTCGGGTGCTGGAGATCCGAAGCGCGGGCGACCCGGCGGCACTGATTCCCGAGGTGCAGCAGAAGATTCACGATCTGGCGCCAGATCTGCCGATCTTCAGCGCGATAACCATGAAGCAATCGCTGGGCGGGGCGAATGGGTTCTTTATCTTCCGGCGCGGCGCGGAATTGGGCGCCATGATGGGAATCCTGGGGACGATTCTGGCGGTGGTCGGAGTTTATGGCGTGGTGTCGTTCGCGGCGTCGCAGCGCACGCGCGAAATTGGCATTCGCATGGCGCTGGGAGCGGGACCCAAGGAAATCCTGGCGATGATGATTCGTCAGGGTTTGGGGCTGGTCCTGGGTGGCGTCGCAGCCGGCCTCGCGGCCGCGTGGCTGCTGACGAGGGGAATGGGCAACCTCCTGGTAGGCGTGCGCGCCAGCGACCCGCTGACGTTTATCAGCAGCACGATTCTGCTGGCGGGAGTAGCGGTCCTAGCCTGCTGGATTCCCGCAAGGCGCGCTGCAGCCCTCGATCCGCTGGAAGCGCTGAGGTATGAATAGCGCTGGCGTCCCCGCCGGCATCCTACGACCTCCAGTTTGCCAATCGCAGAGCTCATGCGCGGACTACCATGCGCCGTCAGCAGCTTGTTTTTGACATGACGCTCCGCGGATCATCGCGCCCTTTGCAGACTTCTTCGATCGTCAGATGCCGGCGGAGACGCCGGCGCTACTTAACCCCTCAGCTGTAATCTCCGCGTTGTGCCATTGGTTTGCTGCATGGTGGCCTGGGATTTTTACCTTCAGATAGTTGCCTGTTAGGGATTCGGTCCAATCTGTTCCTTGGCGATTAAGCGTTAGCGCGCGGTGCGGACGGCCGGTTTGGGCGGACCGGAACTCGGCGGCTTTCTCGGCGCTTAGGGCGCGGAGTTGGCGGGCGCGGGCGCGGATTTCTGCTGGGTCGACCGGATTGGGTAGATTTGCGGCGGCGGTGCCCGGGCGGGGCGAGAAGGAGAAGACATGCAGGTAGGCGAAGGGTAGG
>Ga0116225_1000177_pt1 | contig 51823 bp, 45 predicted proteins | sample Sb_taG_8_FD_88968 | JGI IMG/M metagenome (GOLD analysis project Ga0116225, IMG submission 88968) | Peat soil microbial communities from Weissenstadt, Germany - Sb_50d_c_BC metaG | ecosystem: Environmental > Terrestrial > Soil > Wetlands > Peat | place: Germany: Weissenstadt | collected 2010-09-21 | reverse complement strand
GAATTACTCAGGAACGTACTTGCGGTCACCGACAGCGTGCCGTGATTGAAGATGCCGCCGCCGCCGGCTACCCCGTTGTCGGCCAGGCCATGACTCAGCGTCAGCGACTTCAGCGTGAGGCTGCCGCCCGAGGCGACATCGAAAATGCGGAACGCCGGGATCCCAGACGCGGTGGACCGGGCAATCGTTGCTCCGCCACCTACGACCGTTACCTTGCCGGTAATGACCGGAAGTCCGGTACCGCCGTCGGTCGTGTTGTTCACCACCGTCAGCGTGTAGACACAACCGCTGGTCAGCGTGATGGTGGCACCACCCGTGGTGCCGTTCGCTGTCTTAATGGCCGAGATCAGGCTTGACGCGCTGCAGGGCACGGTCGCGGCCTGCGCCGCCGGGGCAGCCACCAGGCCGGTAAGGACGGTCGCGGCAACCGCCGCGGTGCCAACAAAGCGGCGCACCTGAAGCTCACCTGTTCCTATAGTCAGGAAGTGGTATGGAAGACCGCGACCACGGCGTACCAGTCGGTGGCGGTCCCGAAGGTGGCCCGGGCGTCTTGCGCTCCGGCCACACTCACCAGCACATCCTCGAGGTCGACCGACCCCGAGCTCGTCTGGCTGCGGATGACAAACGGCTGGCCCTGCGACGATCCCGGCGTGATGGAGGCCGGTGAACCGCCCGTGATGATGCCGCCGACCACGAGTTCGCCAGCGCCTACCGCCGCTGTCGGACCTGAATCGACCGAGGTACTGTTCCCCTTCGCCACCGCCGCCTGATCGAGTGCACCCGTCGTCGCTACGCCGGTGTAGTCAGCGAGCGCGGCTTCGAGGTACGTCGCATTAGTGGAGCTGATGGTGATCGTCAGCCCGTTCGGGGCGGCCGCGGCGTTCTGCAGGTAGTAGAGCGCGAGGTCACCGCCGCCGTTGGAGAAGGTGGTCGCGGCGCTGCTGCGGGTCCACGCGCCATTCACGTTGTCCGACACCTGAACCAGCCCGCTTGAGTCGTACTGGCCGAACCAGCCGACGAGCAGATCTCCGGCGCTCACCGCCTTGGACAGCGTGACGGTGAGGCTGACAACCTTGCTGCCGGTTCCTGCGGCCGCGCCCTGAACCCAGTGGGCGCTCGGCGGCGGCCCGGCTGGCGTCGTGACCGGCAGCGGTGCCGACTGAGCCGAGTGGTTGCCCGCGGCGTCGAAGGCGTCGACCGTGTAGGAATAGCTGGTCGACGGGGCGACGGTCGAGTCGGTGTACGTGGTGGTACTGCCGCCGGTGGTGCCGATGGCGGTGCCGTTTCGGTAGACGGTGTAACCGGTCACACCAACGTTGTCCGTAGACGCTGTCCAGCTCAGGGCCACCGCGCTGGCCGTGACCGAGGTCGCGGTCAGTCCGGTTGGAACGGTCGGCGGCTGCGTGTCACCGCCGCCGTATGGATGGAACACGCCCGCGGCGGCGTACCAGTCCGTGGCTGTGCCGAAGGTCGCCGTCGCGTCCTGCGTGCCCGCCTTGCTCGTCAGCACGTCCTCTAGGTCGGACGACCCAGAGCTGGTCTGCGCGCGCATCGTGAACGCCTGGCCCTGAGAGGATCCGGGGGTAACCGTACCTGGCGAGCCGCCCGTGATGATGCCGCCGACAACGAGTTCGCCGGCGCCTACCGCACCGGTTGGCCCGGAATCGACGTGCGTGCTGTTTCCCTTCGCGGCGGCTGCCTGGTCCAGCGCGCCCGCGGTAGCGACGCCGCTGTACTCGCCGAGCGCGCCCTGCAGGTACGTCGCGCTGCTGGCGGTGATCGTGATCGTCAGGCCATAGGGTGCCGCCGCGGAATTCTGCACGTAGTACAGCGCGAGGTCACCGCCGCCGCTGGAGAACGTGGTCGAGGCGCTGCTGCGGGTCCACGCGCCGTTCACGTTGTCCGAGACCTGCACCTGACCGGCGGAGTCGTACTGCCCGAACCAGCCGACCAGGAGATCACCGGCATAGACCGGGCTCGACAAGGTGATCGTGACGCTGCTCACCCGGGTCGCCGTGCTGACCGCGCCGCTCTGCCCGGCTTTGATTCCCGATGGAGCCGGCGTCGTCACCGGCACCGGCGATGACTGCGCGGAATGGTTCCCGCTCCCGTCGAAGGCGTCGACCGTGTACTGGTAGCTGGTCGACGGCGCGGCTGTGACATCGGTGAATGACGTCGCGGCAGGCCCGCCGGTGCTGCCCACGGCGGTCCCGTTGCGGTAGACGGTGTAACCGGTGACGCCCACGTTGTCGGTCGAGGCGTTCCACTGCAAGGACACGGTGTTCGCCGTCACCGACGTCGCGGTCAGGCCGGTCGGCACGGTCGGAGGCTGGGTGTCACCGCTGGTGACCACGATCTCGTAGGCACCGATGTCGCAGCCGCTGCCCTGGGGTCTGGCGGTGCCGCGCTGGTCGGTGCTGCCGGTGCAGCCGCTCACGCTGGCCGGGATGGCGTCCACGGCCGGGCTGCCTGCGGGCAGCGCCATCGTCCGGGTCGGCCCGCCGTTCGAGGCCAGCGCGTCGAGCTTCGGCTGGGTGGTGCTCAGCGAGTGGTTAGCCGCCGAGAACCCGCAGGACGTTCCGGAATCGATGTTGTAGCCGAGGTCGGTGATCGGGGCCTGGCCGCCGCAGTTGCTCCCGCTCAGCCCGCCGGCCACGATGCTCATGCTGATCGACAGCTTGAACCCGGTGTAGTTGAAGATGTCAGCGCCGTAAGGCGACGTGTTGCCTGACAGCGTCGACTGCGTGATGGTCGTGTTTCCGAAGTTCTCAACGCCCCCGCCGCCGTTGCTGCCGCCGGTGTTGTTGTAGAACGTGCTGTCACTGATCTTGAGCGTCGTATCGTTGTCGATCGCGCCTCCGCCCGGCCCGGTATTGCCGGTGAAGGTGTCCCCGGACAGGGTCTCGGTGCCGGCCGCGTTCAGCAGCGCCCCGCCGCCGTAGATGGTGGCCTGGTTGTTGGTGAACGTGCTGTTCGTGATGGTGGCTGTCTTCTGGTTGAAGACCCCGCCGCCCTCCTGGGCTGAGTTGCCGGTGAAGGTGCTCGTGGTAACCGTCAGCGTGCCGCTGTTGTTGATCGCGCCGCCGGACGTGCCGGTCGCCGCCGGCGCCGAGTTACCGGTGAACGTGCATCCGGTCACCGAGAGGGTGCCGTGACTGAAGATGGCCCCGCCGCCCTGCACGCCGTTGTTGGCCAGGCCATTACTCAAGGTCAGCGAGTTGAGCGTCAGATTTCCGCCCGAGGCCACATCGAAAATGCGGAAGGCCGGCGTCCCTGCGACGCTGGATCTGGCGATGGTGGCCCCGCTGCCCTGCACCGTGACCTTTCCGGTGATGACCGGCAAGCCGGTACCACCGTCGGTCGTGTTGTTCACCGCCGTCAGGGTGTAGGTACAGCCACTGGTCAGCGTGATCGTCCCGGACGTGCTGTTCGCCGTGGTAATGGCCGAGATCAGGCTCGAGGCGTTACAGGCGACCGTCGAGGCCTGGGCTGCCGGGGCGATGACGAGGCTGCCGAGCGCCGCCGCGGCCAGCGTCAGTCCGCAGACAGCGGGACGGCGGAGCCTGCGGGCAGCTAGGGCGGCGTGCTGGCGCAGCCGGAGCCGGATGGCACGTGCCCCAGCGGTCAGCACAACGGCTCGATGACGGTGGCAACGGCCCGCCTGCGCCTCAGCCTTTGGTGTCCCACCGATGCCCTCCCCGGACGCCGACGTCTTCGTCATGCTCAGGCGTGACGAAGACACTACGGAGCGAACTCTATTGCGCCAGGTGGGAGCTACCATCGGGCATCTGAAGTAGGAGTGACTACGCCGTTCTTAGGATGCGGAGCCTGTCTTGCTGCCGGCGGCCGTCCCGGTAAGCGCCTTGACCCGGCCGTCGTTGACGGCCGCCAGCACCGCCAGCAGGTCCGGGTGCCTGGCGAGTGAATGGCCCGCGAAGCTCCACGCGAAGGTCTGCTCTCCCTGCCAGTCCGACCGCTCCCATTGCCTGATCATGGCGAGCAGTTCGGCCGGCGACGGGTACCGCCAATCGGCATAGGAGAAGGCCTGCAGAACCCCCCAGTACTAGGTCAGCGTGTCATGGCTGCTGAAGCGCACCGGAGTCGGTGCTTGCCGACTGCCGCAGGCCGTCAGCGCAGTAGCCGCCGCAATCCCGATCACGACCGCTGACGACAGGCCGGCCACCGTCATGCCACGTCCCGCAGGATCCGGAACGGCTCAGCCGCCCGGCGCCCGACGAGACTTCCCCAGTAAGCTGCCCGTTCTCTGAGGGCACGGCTCGACCGCGGGTGCGGATAGTCGCGCAGTTCCGACTCGTAGCACTCCATGGCTGCGATCTTGATATCCAGCGTCTCGGTGACGTCCACGAAGTGATTCGGATTAAGGACGCTGTCGCTCACCGGCCAGGCCCATTCGGTGGACGAGGGGGTCTCGAAGACAGCGAACCGGTTCAACTGCGGCCGGGAGTAGGGGCGGCACGCAGTCCACACAGCCCTGGCAACGATTCCGTGATCGGCGTTGACGTCGGAAGGAAAGTGGGTGTAAACGACATGCGGCCTGATGTCGTCAAGCACCGCCTCGATAAGCTGCGTCAGCTCGATGTAAGGCACCGTGTCAAGTCGCTGGTCGGGCAGCGCCTGCAGGCGCAGCGACGCGAAACCGATCGTCTCGGCGGCGCGCCGCGCGTCCTTCTCGAGCGTCGCCATCATCTGGTCCGGGTAGCGGCTGCTCGCTCCGTCGGCGACGACTATCGCGTGCACCTCATCTCCCGCCCTGACGTGGCGGGCCAGAGTGCCCCCGGCGCCGAGGATCTCGTCGTCAGGGTGCGCCCCGATGACCGCAATTCGCGTGACTCGCACCGCCGCCGTTACCCCCCTGCAGTAGGAACGGCGATCGGGGCGGCACCGAGCCCGAGCGCCCACCGGGCAGTAGCCCGGTCCACCTCATCGAACCGGTCGCGTGGACGAAGTCCGCTGGCTCGCGCCCAGGTCAGCGCCGGCTCCGGTGAGGCGCCTGGATCGGACATGGCTGTGATTCGGATGCTTCCGTCAGCCGTCGCGACTGCGACGCCGTCCGCTCCGCAACTGAGCACCTGCCCGGGCCTGCCTGCGATGCTGGCATCCTCCGCCAGGTCAGACGCCCAGAGCATGACCTTCCGTCCGGCCAGGAAGGTGAAGGCACCCGGGTAGGGCTCGGTCAGCGCCCGAATCCAGTCGTGTACGCAGCGGGACGATCTGGACCAGTCAGTGACGCCCATCGCCGGAGTCCGCTTGCGCAGGACCTCGCCGTCGGCGGGTCCCTGCGGCCGCCTGGACGCGGTGCCGTCCAGGATCGCCGGCAGGTGCTCCCTGAGCATCGCCGCCCCGGCGGCGGCGACCCTCGCGTAGACGGCGGCGCAGGTGTCATCGGTCCCGATCGGCACCATCCGCTGATCGATGATGTCGCCGGTATCGACACCGGCGTCGAGGTACATCATGGTGTTACCGGTCTGCGTCTCGCCTCGGATAATGGCCCAGTTCACGGGAGCGCGGCCGCGGTAACGCGGCAGCGCGGACGCGTGGAATCCGATGCAGCCGCGACCCGGGATCGCGAGCAGTTCCGCGCCAAGCAGCCGGGTCCACCCGACCACCACGATCGCATCAGGTGCCAGCCGCCGGATGTGATCGACCTGCTCGGCGTCGTTGATGTCGTCGCAGCGTCGCACCGGTGTTCCATGTGCCGCAGCGAGCGGCTCAAGATCCACATAGCCGGCCGGCCGCTGCCCGTCTTCGGCAGGCACCGTGATCACCTCGACGACTTCCGCCGCGACGTCGAACAGGGCCGCAAGGGCCGGCTCCGCCTCGTGGACCGCGCCGATGAACACCAGCCGACCGCTAGGTGCGGCAGGCATGTGGCGCGTCGTCATGGTGCTCCTTCGGTCGCAGCGGCAGTTCCTGGCTCAGGCAAGTTCCTGGCTCATGCAGGCAGTTCAGAGCTTCAGGCGCAGCGCCGGCCCGAGGCTCGGCGCTCGGGCGGCAGCACGCAGCGGCTGCACCCCGGCGACCTCGTCCATGAGCCGGGTCAGCGCGTAGTGATCCAGCGGGCGGCTGATGACATCGCCCGACACGCCGGGTGCCATGATCACAAATGGCACCTGCTCCGTCGTCTCGCCTTCATCGAAGACCACGACGATCGCCAGCCGGCCGGCCCGCCAGTCGGGCCCCGACATGAGCACCGGCAGCCAGGAGCGCAGCCAGGCGTCTGCCTGCGCCAGCGTGCCGTCGTGAGCGTCGTGGATCAGATTCGGCGTGATCATGCCAACGGTCGGCAGCGTCCCGGTCCTGGCGTCTGATGCGAGCCGTCCAGCGGCGGGGGTGCCGGCCGCGATGTCGTCGGCCAGGCAGTCCCCGGCCTCGCCGGGGAAATAGGCCCACGGGTTGTGATTGACGTCGTAGTTGCCGCTAGTGGCCCGGTCGCACGGCGAAGGCATGGATTCCTGGTACGCGCGGGCCGTGCCGCCGTTCGCGATCACCTGGCCAAATACCGATGGACCCGGATAGGTGCATCCGGGACCGGGAGAACAATCCTGCGGATTGTTGAACGAGGATCCGGCGAAGATGGCCAGATAGTTCGGCAGGCTCGGATGGCCCACGTCGCTCCAGGACGTCGCCATCCCGAATCTTCTGGCCAGGCTCCACAGGTAGGGCATCCGAGCCGGGAACACCTGGCCGATGCTGTGATTCTCCTCCATGATCACCAGGATCTTGGTCACCCGACCCGCGGCCCCCGGTGCGGGCGCGGATGCCGTAGCTGATGCCCGCGCCGACCTCGTCGGGTGCGGCGTCGTCGGGTGCGGCGTGGTCGGCTGCGGCGTCGTCGCATGAGCCGTGGGCGGATGAGGCGTAGGCGCGGCACCGCCCGTGCTGCCCGCCGATCGGGCCGAACCGCAGCCGGCCGCCAGCAGGCAGCAGGCAAGTCCGACGCCGGCCAGGGTCAGGCGGCTGGCGGCGATGGCATCTCGGGGCACCCCACTGAGCATAGGTAATCCGGCCGCAGAAGCCACTCATGCAAACGACGTAGACAAACTCCCCTAGTTGGCTGAGGCGGCCCGGACCACCAGCACCCAGGCTAGGAAGATCCGATTCGGCCCAGAGAGGGGCGTAGTCAGCCCGTGGAAGCGAGCGAGGCGGTACGCCGCATCTTCTGGCGGCATCGATGGCTGCTCATCATCTTGGCCCTGACCCCGGCCGCCGTTGTCGCCCCGCTCAGACTCGCCCAGCACGTCAGCTACGCCGCGACCGCGAACATCCAGGCACAGGCTGCCGCGCCGGACGCGGACACGCAGGTCCTGGCGATCCTCAGCCGGGTGACGGCGGTCGCGACCAGCCCGCAGGTGGTGCAGCAGGCGATCACCGCCGCGGCGGTCGACCGGAACGCCGTCTTCGTCGCCAGGCACGAGATCACGGCCACCTCGCTGAGCAGCTCGGCGATCGTCGCGGTCACCGTCACCGACACCAGCCGCTCGGTCGCCATCCGCCTGAGCCTGTCCCTGGCCGATTCGATCGTCAAGGTCCTCGACGCGCTCGGGACGCAGTCCAGCAGCCAGCTGGCCACTCTGGCGCAGCAGCGCGACCAGCTCAACGCCAGCCGCGCCAGCCTGGTCAAGCAGCTGGCGAAGGCTCAGGCCAACCATCTGCCGTCCACCGACACCGGAGTCCAGGCTCTGCTCTCCGAGCTGAACGCGGTCGAAACCCAGCTATCAGCCAATATGTCGGCAGCGCAGCAGATCCTGTCGTCCAGCACCGCCGACCAGGGGGCCGCGGTGATCAGCGGGCCGGCCTACGCAACGTCCCGGTCCAGGCACGTCGCGGTGGACTCGGTGCTGGCCGCGCTGCTCGGCCTCATCATCGGCCTGCTCATCGCCACGATCCGCGAGCTGGCCCGGCCTACGCTCGCCGAGCCCGCCGCCGCCGCCAGGGAGCTCAGCCTGGTGCTGCTCGGCTCCGCTGAGCTCAGGAAGGATGAGCTGACCGCTCTCGGCGACGACCTGCCTGCCCGGCTGGACCTGGCAGCGCACCGCCTCGGGGCCCGCACGCTCGTCCTGACCGGCCCGGTGCCGCCCGCTCAGCTCAGCGCGCTCGCCGCGCACCTTGACGGGACCTTGCCTGCCATCGCCGAAGCGGCAGACAGCGGCAGCCACCTCAACGGCGGCAGGCGGGTGTCCGGGATTGCCGCCTTCGCCAGCCACATGTCGTCGACGGCGGGCGACTCGAAGCCCAATCCCACGATCGGGCCGCACCCGCTCGGCCGGGGCTCCGGGCCGACCGCACTGACGGTAACTGCCCTTCCCGACATTACGCTCCGCGCCCGCCCTGACGACCCGGCGCTCATCCTCGTGCTGTCAAGATTCGCGCCGCGTGCGGCACTGGACCAGGCCGTAGATCTGGGACTGACCACGGGCTGGCCGCTGCTTGGTGTGATCGGACTGAAGTACCGAAGGCGCGGGCGGCGCAAGAAGGAGCCGAAGGCCGCCGCCGCCGCCGCCGTCCGGAAAGACGCCGCCGAAACCGTGACCGGAAGCGCGGACCCGGAGTCCCCGGCCGATCACGTGGAAACCGCGATATGAGCGATCTGAGGATCGCCAATGGTGTTCACCGTAACCGCCAGCGTTTCATCGCAGCTAGAGCAAATCAGGCTGGCCGCCACACCGGACTGCCGACTCTGATCGTTGGCGGAGGCGCCGCAGCCAGAACGCTGACCCGCGATCTGCGCCGGTCACCCGACTACGGGCTGAGGCCGGTCTGCGCCCTGGACGACGATGCCCGGATCCGGTCGGTGTCCGGGATACCGGTACTCGGCAGGCTGAGCGACCTGCGCCGTACCGTCCGGGAGCGCGACATCGCGGCGGTCGTCATCGCTATCCCGTCACTGCCTGCGGCGATGATCAGCGCCCTGGTTCGCGAGGCCACCGGTACCGGAACGCACGTGCGGTTCCTGCCCTCGTTCCTGTCGGCCGTGGAGCGTGTGGCCCGGGCGGCGGACATGCGCGCGGTCCATTACAGCTCGCTGCTCGGCCGCCCCGAGCGCCAGAGCCTGCGGCCGACCACGCGGACCGCGCTGGCTGGGGCCCGAGTCCTGGTGACCGGCGCCGGCGGCTCTATCGGCCAGGAGCTGTGCAGCCAGATCCGCAGCTGCGAGCCTGCTTCGCTGCACATGCTCGACCACGACGAGTCCAACCTGCACACCCTCCAGCTGGAACTCGACGGCAAGGCGCTGTTCGACAACCCGGAGGTCATCATCGCGGACATCCGCGACCAAGCTCGGATCGAGCAGGTGTTCCGGGCTGCCAGACCCAACGTCGTCTTCCACGCCGCGGCCCACAAGCATCTGCCGCTGCTTGAGCGGCACCCCTGCGAGGGCGTGAAGTCCAATGTGCTGGGGACCCAGAACGTGATCCAGGCCTCGCTCGCGGCCGACACGGAATGCTTCCTGCTCATCTCGACCGACAAGGCCGCGGATCCGAGGTCGATACTCGGTGCCACCAAGCGGCTGGCCGAGATGGTCGTGCAGGCGCACGCGAACGGGCTGACTCGAGTGTGCTCGGTACGGTTCGGCAACGTGCTCGGCAGCCGCGGCTCGTTCCTCGCCGCGGTCGCCGAGCAGGTCGGCCGCGGCGACCCGGTCACCGTGACCGATCCCGAGGTAACCCGGTTCTTCATGACCGTGGAGGAGGCCGTGGGGCTCGTGCTCTCCGCCGCGCCGATGGCCGAGGGCGGCGAGACCTTCGTGCTCGACATGGGCGAGCCGGTCCGGATCGTCGATCTGGTGCGACGGTACGCCGAGCAGCTGCACGTCCCGGATCCGCAGATCAGCTACACCGGGCTGCGGCCGGGCGAGAAGCTGCACGAGACGCTGTTCGCCGGCTCCGAGGAACAGCTGCCGACGGTCAATCCGGCGATCTGGGCGACCCGGCCGAGCCGGCTCCCCGATGACTTCGCCGGCCGTCTGGAGAAGCTTTACTCCGCTGCCGCTGATGGACTGGACGATCAGGTCCGATCCATGCTCGAGGATCTGATGCCGGACTATACGGCGGCGTCCGCCACGCCCGCCGAGCTCGCGCTGGCATCGCTGACCAGATACCCGGACGAGTTCTGATGCGCGCCGTCCTGTGCAGTGCCGGCGAGCGGATCGAACTGGCCTGCTCGCACCGTCGGCTGGCGCGCGTGCTTGTGGAGGGAATGGCCGGCCAGTTCAGCCCGGCCGATGATCCTCGGCCCGATGTGCGGGTCACGGTGCAGGACAGCACCGCGCCTTTTGAAACGGCGGGATGGGACATCCTCACCAGAGACGCCTGGCGGCGGCCTGAGCAGGTGATGCTGCGCAACGCCTGCTCGTCCGGCCTCGATCTGCTCGTCACGGCCAGGCAACCGGCGCTGGACATCGTGGCCCGCTGGCGTCCTCCGGTGCCCGAGCGATCAGCGGCGGCGGTGCTGCGAGCGCGCTCGCGGCTGCTGATCCGCGCCGTGCTGCTGCAGTACCCGGCCCTGTGGTGGAGCCAGCAGCGCGGGCGGGTCCCGCTGCATGCCTCCGTCTGCACCATCGGCGCCGCGGGCCGGACGGTCCTGATCGCGGGGCCCGGCGGGGTCGGCAAGTCATCTCTCGTCAATGCGGAACTAGCCAGCGGCGCCCACGCCACCAGCGACAACCTGTGCGTGAGCGACGGGCGGACCGCCTGGGGCCTGGTTGAGCCGCGGCGTGTTCCGGCCGGCCAGGCCCAAGACGGCCGCCGCGGCAGCCGCGGCCGCCGGATGCCGCATGGCCGGCGCGAGGCACCGTGGCTGAATCGGGTGGACGAGCAGGTGCCTGACCTGCTGCTGATGCTCAGCCGAGGGAACGCCGCAGCGGCAACCGTGACCGCAGGCAGGCCAGATGACGCCGCCCGTTCTCTGACGGCAGGCACCTACATGGCTGGCGAGCTTCGCCGGTACTGGGCCTTCGCGGCGACGCTTGCCCTCGGCACCGGGCTTGGCAGCATCCAGCCGGAAGTAGAGCGTGTCGCCAGGCGGCTGAGCGCGGACCTGCCTTGCCTCGAAATCGTCCTGGGCGATCGTCCGGGAGTAACGCTCGGCGAACTGCTGCCCGCGGCGGCTGGCACGGAGGTGAACGCATGACACAGCGGCTTCGGGTGGCCCAGGTCGTCACCAGGCTGATGGCAGGCGCCGGAGGGGTGGCTGTGCGCGGCGCGATTGCGCTGGACCCGGATCGTTACGAGGTCACATTCGTGGTCGGCAGCGGTAACCGCCTGATTCAGGAAGCACAGTCGGCAGGTTTCGACGTGACCGTCATGCAGCATCTGCGCAGTGAGATCTCACCGGCCAACGACCTGCGCGCACTCGCTCAGCTGAAGGATTTTCTCCGGGTCGGGCAGTTCGACATCGTCCATACCCACAGCGCCAAGGCAGGGGCGCTCGGCAGGCTCGCCGCACACGACGCGCAGGTGCGCCGGATTGTCCATACCTACCACGGCTTTCCGTTCCATGAGTTCCAGCCGCGACCGAAGCGCCTGGCCTATGTGCGGATCGAGAAGTCGCTCGGGAAGATCACCGATGCCTTCCTCGCCGTAGGGCCGGCGGTAGCGGCCGAAGCCATCAGGCTCAGGATCGCCGCGCCCGAGCGGGTTCGCACGATCGGAGTTGCGGTAAGCGCCGGGCCGGCGCCCGATGCGTCGGACCGGGCTGAGGCTCGCCGGCTGCTTGCCGTGCCCCCTGGCATGCACGTGGTGGGGACGGTCGGCCGGCTGGATTACCAGAAAGCTCCCGACGACTTCATCAATGCGCTGGCCGCCCTGAACCGGCCCGATGTCTTCGGCGTCTGGATCGGTGACGGACCACTCCGCGCCCGGATGGAGAAGCTGGCAGCGCGACGTGGCCTGGCCGGCCGGATGTCCTTTGTCGGCGAGCGCACCGACGTCAGCGCGCTGCTTCCCGGCCTTGACGTGTTCGCGATGGCGAGCCGGTACGAGGGACTGCCCTGCGCGATCGTCGAGGCGATGGCCGCTTCCCGTGCTGTCGTCGCCACCGCCGTGAACGCGGTGCCGAACATCGTCGTGGCCGGCGAGACCGGTCTGCTGGTGCCTGCGGGCAGGCCGGAACTGCTCAGCCGAGCGCTGCGGTACTTGATCGACAACCCTGACGTCGCCGCCCGCCTCGGCGCGACCGCGCGCGCCCAGCTGGGCGAGGAGCTCACCCCGGCCGCGCTCGGCGCGGTGCTCGACGAGACCTACCGGATGCCGCTGGTAGCCGCGCGCCTGCCGATCTCGACCGCACTGGAGGTAGTCGGACCATGACCATAAGCAATGCGCAGGCCAGCGCCGTGACAGCGAGCGGGCCGCTGGCCGGCGATCGCGAGATTCCGTTCTGCCGCACCGAGATCACCGGCGAGGCACAGCAGGCGGCGCTCCGGGTGCTGGCCGGCGGCTGGGTGACGATGGGCGCCGAGTCGGTCGCGTTCGAAGATGAGTTCGCGTCCTGGGTCGGGGCGCGACATGCGGTGGCAGTCAGCTCGTGCACGGCCGCGATCCAGATGGCACTCATGGCGCTCGACCTCCCTCCCGGTTCGCCGGTCCTGACTCCCACCCTCACCTTCTGCGGTGCGGTTCAGGCGATTGTGCATGCCAGGCTCCGGCCGGTGCTGATCGACGCTGACGAGGAAACGCTGGCGGTATCCGCAGCCGGAGTGGCGGCCGCCGCCCGGCGAGGAGCGGCGGCCATGGTCGTTCAGCACATGGCCGGCTATCCGGTGGACAGCGCGGAACTCGCAGCCGCAGCCGGCCTGCCGATCGGCAGCGTGGTCGAAGACGCGGCGCATGGCCTGGGAGCCACGATCGGGGGCCGCGCAATCGGCGCCGACGCGCGCGCGGCCTGCTTCAGCTTCTATGCCACCAAGAACCTCCCGATCGGAGAGGGCGGTGCGATCACGACCGACGACGCCGACCTGGCCGAGCGGTTCAGGCGGATGCGGCTGCACGGGATGAGCGGCGACGCGTGGCGGCGGTACCACCGGTCGGGCAGCTGGCGGTACACCGTAGCTGACAGCGGGATGAAGGCCAACTTCACTGACATTCAGGCGGCCATCGGCCGTGCCCAGCTGCGCGCCCTTGGCCGCTGGCAGTACCGTCGCGCCGCCATCGCCGCCAGGTACGACGCGCTCCTCGCGCAGGTACCAGGCCTCGAACTGCCACCCCGTCCGCTCGATGACCTGCACGCCTGGCATCTGTACATCGTGCGCGTTCAGGACGACTTCGGGATGTCGCGTGACGCCGTCGTCGACGCGCTTGCCGCGGCCGGGATCGGCACGTCAGTTCATTTCATACCGGTGCACCACCAGCCGTACTTCCGCGATCTGCTTGGCGCCGACGAATACGGCAGCCTGCCGGGCGCTGACGCGATCTTCCCCAGGCTGCTCTCGCTGCCGCTGCACCCCGGTCTGTCCGACGCCGACATCGACCAGGTCTGCGCCGCTCTCATGGTCCTTGCCAGCCGCTGACGCGGCGTCACCCGAAGGGAATGCGATGGAGATCGACGTCCTCGGCGGCCCGGTACCTGGCCAGCTCGGCAGGGGCGGGTGCACGGTGTTCGACAGCCCGGCGGCACCGGCCGACGAGAGCCTGATCGAGCGCCTGAGCGCGGGCACCGGTGGCGCCGACCTGGCCGGGCCGGCCGTAGTGCTGCCGGACTTCTGCCACAAGGCGAAGTCCGAGATGCCCTCCAGCATCGCCGTGGCAACCAGGGGAGCGATCCGGCCGACCCTCACGGACGCCGCTCTGAACTGCGGAATGGCACTGATTACCCTCGACATCGACCGGCCGTCTGCCGCATCGGTGACCGACTTCTACCGGCAGGTCACCGAGCTGTTCCCCAGCCCCCCCGGCTGGCGCCGGGATCTGACCTATGGCGAGGTGCTGCGCGCCGCCACCGAAGGCGCGGACTTCGCTGCCGATCGGTACGGCCTGAGCGGCGCTGAGCTCGATCGGATCGAGGAGCGGGGCAGGCTCGACATCGAGTCTTTCGGCGGAGCAAGACAGGCCAAGAAGGATCTGCCGTGGCTGGTCGTCCAGATGGGCCGCCTGCGGTTTGGGACCATCGGGCCGAGCACGCATTTCCTTGAGCTCCAGGAGGTCGAGGAGGTCCTGGATCCTGAGGTGGCGGATCGGCTGGGAGTCCATCCGGGCCAGGTGACCCTCCAGTTTCACAACGGAGGCGGCGTCCTGACCGGCCAGCTTGGAGCGCTCTATGCCCGGCGGATCAGCGCCTCCCGCATGCTGCGAGCCGAGATGTCGGTCCAGAAGCCGCTCGCCCATCTGGCCACCGCGCGATCGCGGGCGCAGCTATCGAGCCGGCTGGCGAACTACTTCGCTGACGGCTGCCCGTCCATCCCCGTCGCCGATGACGACGGGCGCCGGGCGCTGCTTGCCACCCGCCTTGCCATGAACTACGGCTTCGCATACCGGATGGCCACCTATGCCGCGCTGCGTACCATCGCCAGTTCGTCACTCGGAGCCACGGCCAGGCTCGTCGTGGATTCCCCGCACAACTCGGTCTATGAGGAGGAGGTAGGCGGCGCACCAGCTTTCGTGCACCGGCACAATGCCTGCCGGGCATTTCCGGCGGAGCTGATGCCAGATCACCCGGCGTTCGCCAGGACCGGTCAGCCGCTGCTGCTGCCCGGCACCAACCGGACGTCGTCGTACCTGTGCGTGCCAGCGGCCGGAGCGCACCGCAGCCTGTATAGCGCCTGTCATGGATCCGGCAGCATCATCTCGGCGTTCGAGCGTTCCGGCCGGTCAGGACCAGATCCGTACCGCCGGAGAACGGCGCGATACGGCTACGACGGCGCCGCTCCAGCGGAGATACCGCACCTGGACGACAACGGCGTAAACGAGGCTCTCGGCATCCTCACCGGCCATGGCCTGGTGAAGCCGGTGGCCCGGATGAGACCGTTTGCCGTTCTGACATGACCAGCGCCGCTACCGACTCCGCCGCCTGGGCGGCCCTCCTGCCCAGCGCTGCCAGCTGGCTGCCCGGCGGGAAGCGGCAGTCGGCCAGGAGCATCGCTCGCGCGATGAGCGTGCTCGAGCCAGGGGGTTGCCTGGCCGTTCCGGCGTCTCCCTGGTCGTCTCCCCTTGCCACTGGGGCCGCCCGGGCTGCCGGGCCGGGCACCCTGCGGATGTACGTCGCGATTCCGTCCCGGCAGCGCCCGGTGCTGGTCGCGAGCCGCGATGCGGCGGTGCTCCGCTATGTCGCCGCCTCGGTGCTTTCCGTTCCGCCGGGAGCCGGCCTGCTGCCCAGCATCATCCTGACGGCGGGTTTGCGCCTGCTCCGCTTCCCGGTCATCTGGAACCTCGCCGCGATCATGCGCGCGGCCGGAGTGGTCGCCGTGGGGCTGCGGGAATGACGGCAACCATCACCCCGCACCAGACCCTCGCCGAGCTGATCGACGACATCGGCGGGCGGGTGGCCTGTCTGGCCCTTTCCAAGGACCCGAACGCGAAGGTCACCCTGCTGCTCTTCCGTCCCGGTGCGGATCTGCCGAGCTTTGTGGCTAAGGTGCCGTCGACCGATGCCGCGGTACGGAGCGTCGAGCTCGAGGCTGGCGCGCTCGCCCGGCTTGGCCGCAGCGCGCTTGGCTCGCTCGAGGACACCGTTCCGCGCTTCATCGCCATGGCCGAGCACCTGGGCCGCCCGGTCCTGGTCACCACCGCGCTGCCCGGACGGCTGATGCTCGCCGCCTACCACACCTGGCGGCACACGGCACGTCCCGCGCTAGTCAGGGCGGACTTCGGCGCCGCCGGGCAATGGCTAGCCGAGCTGCACCGCCGCACGGCGAGCGGGCACGGCCCCCTGTCGATGATGCTCGACGGCACCGTCGCGGCGATCACGCAGCGCTTCGGCGCCGACCCGGCCACGGCTGACGATGTCGAGCAGCTGTCCGCCCTCACCGCCCGGCTGGCCGGTCACCAGGTCCCCCTGGTGGTCATGCACGGCGACTTCTGGCCAGGCAACCTGCTGGTCTCCGGCGGGCAAGTGCGCGGGGTCATTGACTGGGAGGACGCCAGGCCCGACGGTCTGGCTGTCCACGATCTAGCGCGCTTCGTGATCGCCTACTCGCTCTACCTGGACCGGCATACCCGAGCCGGCCGGGGCGTATCAGGACATCCGGGGCTCCGCGCGGACCGCTGGGGCGCCGGCCTGGAGTATGCGGTCAGCGGCTCCGGCTGGTACCCAGACCTGGCACGGCAATTCGTGGCCGACGGCTTGCAGCGGCTCGGCGTGCCGCCAGCGTGCGGGCGCGACGTGCTGCTCGCCGAGATCGCCCGCATCGCCGCCCGGGCCGACCATCCCGATTTCGCGAGAAACCATCTGCTCGTGTACCGCCGGTTGTGCCGGGCAGGCGGGCCATGACCATCACCCTGGAGCGCGCACTCCGGCGGGATACCGGCCCGGCACCGACCTTGGAGCCCGTCGGTGGACCAGGCCCGCGCCGCGGCACCGTGCAGCGGACCGCGATGCTCACGCTCGTCCTGGCGTTCATCTTCCAGCCCATCTTGCATCCGGCCGGGCCGGGAAACAGCTCGCCGGTTGATCTACTGACGGTGGCATCTATCGTCACTGCCGCGATCTGGGTGACGAGCAGCCGTCACAAGGCACGCGCTCCTTACCTCATCCCCGTCGCCCTGATGATCGCCGCCGGAGCGGCATCCGGTCTGTTCGGGTCATTGCCTGGTCTCGCGCTGCTGACGCTGGTAATTGACCTGCTGCTGTTCGCGTGGTGCACGACGGTCGTCAACGTGCTGAGCGCGCCGCGGGCGATGCGCTGCGCGCTGGTCGCATGGAGCTGGTCGGGAATCTTCTGGGCAGCGGTCGTGATCGTCGCCTGGCTAGGTCACATCACTGCGCTTGAGGGCCTGCAGGCGGCCGAGGGAAACCGGGTCCTGTTCACCTTCGGCGACCCGAACTATGCCTCTACTTACTGGGACGCCACCATCTTCGTCGTCTATGCCGCCCGGACGCCGAAGGCGCGATGGATGCGGGTCATCGGGTACGTCATGCTGGCCTGGGCGCTGGCACTGACCGAATCCAACGGCGGCATCCTGGCACTCGGAGTCGGCATCGTCTTCCTGCTGCTGGTCAGGAGCTACCGCAAGCGCGGCTGGGTGGGGTCGACGGCCACCGCACTCGTTATCGGCCTGGCCGTCGGAGCCTTCTTCGTTGCCTTCCCGCTCAGCTCGATCAGGGAGCGGGCCCTGAACAGCGGCCAGCCACTGCTGGTCAATTCCATTGGTCGGAGCGCGCAGAGCAGCTCAGAGCGCGGCGAGCTGATCGTCGAGCTGACGCAACTGTACGAGCAGAGCGACGGCATTCTCGGCCTCGGCCCGGCGAGCACGAAACCCCTGCTCACAGCCCAGCTCTACCCTTATGCGAACGAGGCGCACAACGACTACCTGGCCGCACTCGTCGAACGCGGCCCGGTGGGCTTGCTCGGCCTGCTGCTGCTGATCGGATCGGCGGTCTACTGGGCGGCACCGATGATACGGCGTCCGCTGCCTGCCCGCTATGCGGCGGTGGTACCCGTTCCGGCCGGGCTGGTGGCCGCCCTGCTCGCCCTCTGCGTCAACTCCTTCTACGAAGAAATCCTGCATTTCCGCTTCTTGTGGGCGCTGCTCGGGATCGTGGCCATTCTCGGCAAGGATGCGAGGCGCTGACCGATGACAAGATTCTCCTTGGCCAGCAGCAGGGGACGTGAGCCGGGCGGCCACGGGCTGATCTCCCGAGCGTCCGTTTCGAACCTGGGCGCGCAGGGTGGAGCGCTGGCTTCGGTGTCCGTGGCCAGCCTGATCGTTGCCAGGATCGGCGGGCCCGCCGTGGTCGGCGAGTACGCACTGCTGCGGGTGCTGCCCTGGCTGTTCGGGGTGGTGCTGTCCTGCGGGCTGCCGACGGCGTCGGCGTTCTTCCTGGCAGGCGATCACTCCAAGGACCGTCGGCTGCGGCCGACGCTCGGCTTGATGACCATTGCTGGCGCCGTTATCGGAGCCCTGGCCTGGCTGGCCTGTGCCGAGCCCTTCCACCTGCTGTTCTTCAGGCAGCTGCCGGTCCGGCTGATCGTGATCATGTCGGTCGCCGTGGTTACTCAGTTGTGCACAGTCACGGCCAAGGGCTGCTGCCAGGGCAGCGGCGACATTACCGGCGCCAACCTGGTGATCGTCGCCGAGGAGCTGTGGTTCGTCTTCTGCTATCCCGCGGTCCTGCTCGCGCAGGGCAACGCGGGCGCGGAGTCGGTGGTACTTGCTCTGATCATATCCGGCACGCTGGCGACCCTGACCGGCCTGCTGCGGCTGTTCCGGCGGGGATTCTTCCGTGACTGGGGAGCTCCGTCCGCCACGCTGGCGAAGCAGGTCGCAGCCTTCGGCGGTCGCGGTCAGCTCGGCAACCTGCTCTGGCTGATGAATCTGCGATTCGACTTCGTACTCCTGGGCGCGCTGGCAGGCCCAGCCGTACTCGGGATCTACGCCGTGGCGTCGAAGTTCGCCGAGCTCATGCGGCTTGTCCCGACGGCAATCAACTACGTCCTGTATCCGCGGTTCGCCCGCTTGGGCAAGGAGCAAGCGACCACCGAGGCTCGCAGGCTGCTACCGCGCGCTACGGCCCTGACGCTCGTGATGACACCGTTCCTTGGGGTGCTCTGTTTCGTCGCCCTGCCGATCCTCTACGGGCCGGCTTTCCGCGGATCTGTCGCACCCGCTGAGATCATCACCATCGGCCTGTCCATCGAGGGTGCTGCGGCGGTCTCCTCCGCCTACCTGCTCGGGACCGGCCGACCTGGACTGAACTCGATCGGGATGGGCGTGGGCGCGGCAATCACGGTGACGCTCGACGTGATCCTCATCCCGAGGTATGGCGCGATGGGAGGAGCCGTTACCTCGGCCATCACCTACCTGGCGACGACTATCACGCTCAGCTACATCGCGCACCGCGTCGCCAAGCCCGTCCGGCCAGCCCAGCCAGGTCAACAAGGCCACGCTGCCGGGCCAGGGATACCGGTCGTGGTCGAAGTGCCGATCGATGACGGCATGACCCGGGCCGAACTACGGCTGGACACCTTCATCCGGCGGGCGGTCGACGTCGTGGGCGCCAGCATCGGACTGCTTCTTGCCGCCCCGCTGCTGCTGGCGGTCGCCGTGGCAGTCAGGGTCACCAGCCGCGGACCGGCTCTCTACAAGCAGGTCAGGGCCGGTCAGGCAGGCCGCCTGTTTACCATGCTCAAGTTCCGCTCCATGGTGATCGGCGCCGGCAACGGCGGGCCGCTCGTATCAGACCGATCCGATCCCCGGATCACCAGGATCGGCGCGTTCTTGCGGGCGTCCAAGCTGGACGAGCTGCCCCAGCTGGTGAACGTTCTGCGCGGGGAGATGACTCTGATCGGCCCGCGCCCGGAGGTTCCCGCTTTCCTGTCCAGCTACCTGCAGGATGAACTTGGCATCCTGCGGGTCAGGCCGGGCCTCACCGGTCCCGGCCAGATCTTCTACACCGAAGTGCAGGCGGCTGACGACGGCGCTGCCGCCGATCCCGAGGCGCACTACATCGGCTTCCAGCTGCACCCGAAGCTGGCCATCGACCTCGACTATCTGCGCCGCCGCAGCTTCTGGCTCGACCTGGCCATCATCGCGCGCACCGCGGCGCTACTCTGCGGGCTGGTCAGGCGAGTACCAGTGACGGCCGCCGGGCCACTGACGGCCGCGGCTCAGCCCAGGACGCCTGGAGCGCAGCCCCGCACTGCCATGACTGGCCAGGTACCCGTGACGGCCGTTACTCAGGACGCAGCCCGGCCCTGAGTGCCACTGCCACCGCCTCAAGTGCGCTGTGGCAGTCGAGCTTGGCAGTGACGTTGCGGATGTGCGTCCTGACCGTGTTCGGCGACTGGCTCAGTCGTTCCGCGATGCCGTGCCTGTCCAGGCCGCTGACCATCAGCGTGAGCACCTGCAGCTCTCGCGCGGTCAGCTTCCTGAGCAGCGTCTGCTGCGGAACCACTGCCGGGTTCGGCAGCGAAGCGAACACCGCGGCGAGCAGATCGGCAGGCAGCCAGCTGCCGTTCAGCAAGGCGGCCCGTACCGCGCTGACGAGGTGCTCGACTGAGGCGTCCTTGGCCACGAGCCCGACCGCACCGGCCTGGATCGCGCTGATCGCGGTCGCCACGTCCGAATAGGCCGTCAGGACGACGACGACGGGCGGCGAGGGCAGCAGCATCACCTGCTTGATGAGATCGATGCCGCTGACCTCGCCGAGCCGGACATCCATGATCACTACGTCCGGCCGCCATGCGGCCACCATGTCGACGACGTGGCTGGGGGCACTGATCGACATCGGCTCGAAGTCAGGCTCAGCGGCGAAGACCGCCTCCAGGCCCTGTCCGAAGACCCGGTGATCATCGACGATCATCAGCCGGACGGGCATTAGCTACTGACCGCTCGCGGCCCGTCGCGTGCACTGCCCGCAGCCTCGGCGAGCCAGTCGATATCGACGAGCCCCTCCCGCACCGCGAACGCGACGGCTTCCAGCCGCGTGTGTACCCCCAGCTTGGTCAGCACGGCATCGACATGGGAGCGGGCCGTGGATAGCTGTACGCCCATCGACCTGGCCATGCTGGTCGTACTCTCGCCGCGGACGAGACGCGAGAGCGCCTCGCGCTCGCGCTGGGTCAGGAACTGCCCTGGCTCAGTGCTCTGCCGCCGACGGCCGCGCTGCCCGAGCCCGGTCTGCGCCGACATGGACAGCACGGCGTTCGGATGGACCCGGTTCGCGGCCCGGACGGACGTGGCGCCGGCCAGCACTCGCAGGATTTCGACCAGATCGTCGCTCTTCAGCGCCACGCCGCGCACGCCCGCGGCAACGGCGTCGGCCAGGCGCTCGGCGTCAGCCGACTCAGCGAGCACGACGAACGCGGTCCGAGGCGCGCTTGCTACGGCCTGCTCAATGCTTTCGACCTGCCCGCCGCCTGGCAGGCCCAGGTCAAGCACGCAGGCGTCGACCTGCTCGCGCTTGATGATGCTCACCGTGCTGCCCAGATCCTTCGGGCAGCCCACAATGTCGTGGCCCGCCTTCTTCAGCAGCGATGTGAGAACCTCGGCGAAGACGCGGTGCGCGTCGGCGATAACGATCCTCATAGCGATCGGCCCGCGTCTTCACTCCTGCTGCCGTTGCTCCGGGCGAGCATTATGTCCGGCTCCCGTGGCGGTGGCACGGTCAGCGGCGGACACGGGAAGGTGACCGCCACGCTCAGGCCGCCGAGATCACTCGTGCCCATCTCGACAGTGCCGCCACAGTCAAGCACCAGAGACCCGACAATCTCCAGCCCGAGCGATGCCCGGCCAGTGCGCCCGATGTCGAATCCCGCCCCGGAGTCCGCGACGGCAAGCCGCGCCCGGTCACCCACCAGCGCTACCAGCAGCCGCACCTGGCCCTCCGGGCCGGCCGCCCGGCATGCGTTGGCCAGCAGATTTCCGAGAATCCTGATGATGATCGCTGGCAGGATACGCATCGTCACCGGGGTGGTGACCAGTTCGATTGTGGTCTTGTACCGGGACCGAACGCTCTGCAGCGCCTCGGCCGCCAGGACATCAAGGCGAACCGGCGCTGGGCGACTAGGGCGATCGAGAACCTGCCGGCAGATATCGCCGATCCTGCCCGCCTCGACAGCGATCATCTGCAGCCGATCCCGGAGCACCGGGTCGAGATTTGTCTCCGCGCAAGCCGCGTGGACCAGAACTCTGATGGTCGCGGCCGGATCGATCAGGTCATGGCACAGCGCGCGCATGCCATTGAGCGCCGATATTCCGGCGCCCCGGGTATCCTCTTCATTTTCGGCATCAGCCGGACTTGCCAAGCAACTCACTTTCCCCGCCCCCTTCACCTGCGATCCCGGCTGCCACGACGTCGGCCAGCCGACACCCACTTCGCGAGCGGGCAGGGTCCAGGCCTACGCCGATTGCTCATGCTCATTAGCTCAGCAATAGGCGACCGCGCGAGGTTTCATGTCTGTCTCGTCCCACATTGTAACAGCGAATATTAAGAAAAAATTATGACGTTGGTATCTATTCTGCTCGATCAATGTGGGGTACACTCCCCGACGTCCCTTTTGGGCATAATTTAAGGTATTAAAGCCAATTACGTCGGCGATAGCCGGTCGAAGCCCGTTTAGCAGCCATGTAAGTGGGCGGCCCGAGGCGGGCCAGGCAAGCAAGCGGCCGACGGCGGGGAGGCCAAGCGGGGAGGCCAGGACGGCGCGGCCAGCCAGGCGGGGCGGTCAGGATCGGCCAACAGGCCAGAGCGTCTGCTGAGCGCCCGGTCGACCTGATGAACCGGTAAGTTGCCAGAGTGCTGCTCTCCGACCGCGACATCAGGAAAGAGATCGACTCGGGCCGGGTGCGGCTCGATCCTTACTCGCCCGAGCTGATCCAGCCATCCAGTATCGACGTGCGGCTCGACCGCTACTTCCGGGTGTTCGAGAACCACAGGTACCCGCACATCGACCCAGCAGTGGAGCAGGCCGACCTGACCCGGCTGGTCGAGACGGACGGCCACGAGGCCTTCGTGCTGCACCCGGGCGAGTTTGTGCTCGCGTCCACCTATGAGGTGGTGACGTTGCCGGACGACGTCGCGGGAAGGCTGGAAGGCAAGAGCTCGCTCGGCCGGCTCGGTCTGCTTACCCACTCGACCGCCGGCTGGATCGACCCCGGTTTCTCCGGCCATGTGACGCTAGAGCTGTCCAACGTGGCCACCCTGCCGATCAAGCTCTGGCCGGGCATGAAGATCGGCCAGCTCTGCCTGTTCCGGTGCAGCTCGCCTGCCGAGCACCCCTACGGCTCGGCCGTCTACGGCTCCCGCTACCAGGACCAGCGCGGACCGACCCCGTCCCGCTCCTATCTGAACTTCTACCGCGCCGAGGTCTGAGGCCCGATCGACGCGTGGGCCGTTCCCTCCGGGTGCGTCAGCGTGACCCGGTCAGGACGAGCGCGGCGAGCGCGGCGGCCATCGACAGCGGGACCGCGACCGCTCCAATCTGACTCGCCCGCGACAGTGACGGTTGGGCGCCAGCGGCTCGCGCCGACCGCAGCCAGAGCAGCCAGGCGAGGGATCCAGTCACGGCCAGGTTCGGTCCCAGGTTCAGGCCAACCATCAGCGAAAACGGATGGCCCGGCGTCCGTGCCGCCAGCAACGAGGCGGCCGGCAGGTTGTTGACCACGACCGTAGCCAGGCCGGCTTACCGCGGGCAGCCTTCTGGTCGGTCGCCGGCAGAATGCCGGACAGCTCGGCTACAGCGACGCGGGCCCCACCCGGCCAGCCCTGCGCGGTCTGCTCAGCTGCGGCCTGCCAGTTCCGCCCGGTCAGTCCCGCGCGGTCTGCTCGACTGCGGGTTGCCGGTGCCGCCCGGCTAGCAGCCGGTCCCGCTGGATCAACTGCCGGTCCCGCTGGGCCAGCCGCCGCTCGCGCTCGGCGAGCGCGGCTAGCAGTGCATCCCGTTCCACCTCAAGCCGCCTGACCCTTGCCTCCAGTTCAAGCACCCGGCGGATGCCAGACAGCGTCACTCCCTCATCCACGAGGTCGACCACGTACTGGACGATGCCGATCTCCCGGCGGCTATAGCGCCGCTGGCCGCCTGCGGACCGGGACGGCCGGACCACCTGATGCTCGTCCAGCCGCCGAAGGAAGGCTTGCTGAACCTCAAGCATCGCGGCAACCTGGCCGACGGTGAACAGCGGCAGGTTCTCATCATCAAGAGGCAGCATTGGCATGGCTCACCTCCATGACAGGGCTCAGGGCCGACCCGGACTTAGCCGCGTTGGCCCTGAGCAGCGTACCTCGGGCCTCAGGCGGGGATCTCCGCCTTGGCCGCGGCCTTGATCTCGACCTTCCGCGGCAGCGCCTTGGGGACCAGCGGGACGCGGACGGTCAGCACACCGCGGTCGTAGCCGGCCTCGATCTTGTCGGCGTCAACCGCGTCGGACAGCCGGACCCGCCGGGTGAACGAACCCATGGCCCGCTCCCGGATGAACGGCTTCTCGGCCTCCGTGTACTCGTCGGACCTGCGCGCGCTCACGGTCAGCACGCCGGAGTCCACGGTCACGTCGATGCTGTCCGGGTCAATGCCTGGCAGGTCGAAGCGCAGCTCGAAGCCGGCCTCGTGCCTGATGGCATCCATCGGCATCGCTGGCCGACCGATGAACGTGGGACCGATCGGGTGACGGAGCATGTGATCTACCTCAGCGGCGAATGGGTTGAATGTTGTCAGCAGCATTGCGGTTCACCTGCCATGCGAGCACACCTGGGCTCTGAAGTCCAGGTAACCTTCATCTACACGTACCGTGAACCTACAACTTGAGTTGTATATTCCGGCGACCACGCGAGTCAAACGCCTGGTAAGCCACCAGGGCCGCGGAACCGAGCAAGGCGGGCCGGCCGCATTCGGCCGCGGGCAGGTCGGATGCCGGTCAGGCCAGTCGCTCGATAATGGTCGCGTTCACCTGCCCGCCCAACCCCGCACATGGTCGGCGGCCCCCGCCAGCCGCCATATGCGACCGTGAGCAGGTCGCAGGCCGGTCAGGCCAGTCGCTCGATGATGGTCGCGTTCGCCTGCCCGCCACCCTCGCACATCGTCTGCAGCCCGTACCTGCCGCCGCTCCGCTCCAACTCGTGCAGCAGCTTGGTCATCAAGATGGCGCCGGTCGCGCCGAGCGGGTGGCCGAGCGCGATCGCGCCGCCGTTCGGGTTGGCCTTCTCAAGCGATGCCCCGGTCTCGGCCGACCAGACGAGCAGGACGGGCGCGAAGGCCTCGTTCACTTCGAAGACGTCGATATCGTCGATCAGCAGGTGCCCCCTGGCCAGCACCTGCTCGGTCGCCGGGATCGGCCCAGTCAGCATGAACACCGGGTCGGCGCCGGTGACCGCCAACGCGTGAATCCGGGCCCGCGGCCTGAATCCGTGCCGCCGCACGGCGTCCGGTGACGCGATCAGCAACGCCGCGGCCCCGTCGGAGATCTGCGATGCGGCGGCCGCAGTGACCTCCCAGCCGTCGCGCAACGGCTTGAGCTCGGCCATCTTCTCCATCGATGTATCCCGCCGCGGGCCCTCATCGTGGCTTACTCCGTTGACTTCAGTGATTTCGCGCGCGAATCTGCCCTCGTCGATCGCACGGACCGCCCTGGTGTGGCTCTCAAGTGCGAACTCCTCAAGCTGATGCCGCTTGATGCCCCATTTCTCGCACATCAGCTGGGCACCGCGGAACTGGGAGATCTCCTGATCCCCGTACCGGTTCCGCCAGCCTTGCCCGAACGGGAACGCCATGCCCTTCTCCAGCGGCAGCGAGACCGTGCTGCCCATCGGCACCTGGCTCATGCTCTCCACCCCGGCGGCCACGACCAGGTCCTGCGTGCCTGACAGCACCGCCTGGGCGGCGAAATGGACCGCCTGCTGCGATGAGCCGCACTGCCGGTCGATGGTCACGCCGGGGACGGTCTCGGGCAGTCCGGCCGAAAGCCAGGCGTTGCGCGCGATGTCGATCGACTGCGGGCCGATCTGGGAGACGCAGCCCATGATGACATCGTCGACCGACGCCGGGTCGGCTCCGGTCCTGGCGATCAGCTCAGCCAGCACGTGCGCGGCGAGGTCGACCGGGTGCACGGACGCCAGACCCCCGTTTCGCCGCCCGACGGGAGTGCGCACCGCTCCGACGATGTATGCCTCAGACACCACAACCTCCACTGACCAGGGCCCGGACTGCCAACCGATTCGAGGTTACCCCGCAGTAGGCAAATCGCCATAGCCGTGCCGACCTGATCAGACCTGGGCTGCCGATTGCCGTCACCCGGTTGCGGCCTGGCAACTACGATCCGTGCTGGGGATGGACTACGGGGAGTTACCGGGGGCATGACGAAGATCACCGACGATACGTCCGCGCTGGTCAGCATCGGGCAGCTGGCCAGGGATGCCGGCGTGAGCAGCCGGACTATCCGCTACTACGAGGAACTCGGCATCCTGCCCGAGCCGCGCCGGTCTGCGGGCGGTACGCGCAAGTATCCGCAGGAATACCGCGGTTACGTCGCCGCCGCCCTGGCACTCAAGGACCTCGGATTCCGGCTGGACGAGATCAGGCCGCTCGCCAGGCTCGCGGCCGGCCGTCAGGTCAGCCCGCATCAGCGGGACACCGCGGCTGCCCTGGTGCAGGATCGGATCGAAGCGCTGGCCAGGCAGGTCATCATGCTGCGCAGGTTGCACGACTCGGTATGCCGGCCGGATGCGGCGGCAGCGGTCTCCGCCATCCTTGGCGCCGCGGAGATGATCGCCGCGCCGCACGACGGCGGTGCCGGGTGAGGCGTCGTTGTCGTCCGGCGCAGCGGCCGCGGGTTGCTCGGCTGCCGACCACGCCGGCGTCGGCGGCCGGCCGACTCGGCGGCAGCCAGCCAGGGCCGGCCGCCACGGGTAGCGGCTTCCTGCCCCGGGCGGCAGCGGCTGAGCGGCCGGGATGCGGCCGGGAAATCCCGTTATGCTAAATGGGCGACGAATAACGGGAGGTGGCAATGACCGACGGCCTGATCCTGCTGGGGTTACTCGCCATCATTTTCGCCCTCATCATCGGCCGAGCCCGCCGGCGGATCGGGATCCCGGTAACCGGCCGGACCATGGCCATGGCCATCAGCGGCTTCGCGATAGCCGTGCTGGTGTTGTGGGTGGCCAGCAGCAAGTAACGGCCAGCGCCGGGCGCTCAGAGCCCGGCGGTGCCGCCCCTGATCGGCATCTCGAACCAGACTGCCTTGCCGTCTTCGGTCGGCCGGGTGCCCCACCGAACCGCGAGCTGGTCGACCAGGTACAGGCCGCGACCGCCCTCGTCGTTCTCGCCGGCCATCCGGATCCTGGGCAGCCGCAGGTCGGTGTCGAAGACCTCGACCCAGATCGACTCCTTGCCCTTGCGGATCCTGAGCACGAACTCCTGGCCAGGCGTGCCGCCGAAGTCCTCGGCGTAAGGCGAGTCGTCCCAGTCGTCCGAGCCACCGTGCGGTGCCGTCAGACCCACCGACTCAAGCACGAATTCGTGCCGCGGACTCGATGCCCCCGCGGTGTGCAGCACGACGTTCGTCACCACCTCGGAAACCAGCAGGCAGGCCAGATCGACCTGGTCGGGGTCCATGTCCCACCCGACGAACGTCTCGAAGGCTGCCCGCCTGGCCTCGGAGACCCTGATCGGCTCGGCGGCGAACTTATGGTCCCAGGTCTTCAGCTCGACCGGCGAGGTCCGCACCACCACGATCGCCATGTCGTCGTCGATCACGCCGGGAACGGCATTCTCGGCAGCGGCCGCGATCTTCTCGACGTGCTCGTGCGCGACCGACCGGATCGCCTGGCGCAGCATCTCGAGCACCTCGGCGTCCTCGTAGTGCCCGGGTCCATCGACCCGGTGCCGCCGGTCGACCAGCCCGTCGGTGTAGAAGATCAGCGTGGACCCCGGTGGCAGCTCGCGGGTCTCCTCGCGGAAGGTCGGCAAACCGGGCATGCCCTTCGGGAGGCCGAGCATGACACCCTGATGCTCGAGCTCCAGCTGCCGCACCTCACCGTCGGTCACGATCAGCGGCGCCATGTGACCGGCGTTGGCGATCGTCAGCTTGCGCGACCACGGGTCGTAGACCAGGTAGGTGCAGCTGACGATCGGCGAGTCGGGCGCCGCCTCGGCATTCTCGTCGGTCACCGGCGGGATCAGGGTCCGGCACCATTCATCGAGCCTGCGCAGGATCTCGGCTGGCGCCTTGTCATCCTGCGCGAACGCGCGCAGCGCCGAGCGGAGCTGGCCCATGATCGCCGCGGCGCGGGCACCACGCCCTTCCACGTCGCCGATCACGATGCCGACCCGGCCGGCCGAGAGCGGGATGATGTCGTACCAGTCGCCGCCGACCTGAGTCTGAATGCCCTGGCCGTGCGTTTCCAGCGGCTTGGCCGGCTCATACCGGTGCGCCACTTCTAGGCCGTCAAGCACCGGCAGGTCGTTCGGTAGCAGGCTGTCCTGGAACTTTCGCGCGGTGTTGCGCTCCTCCTCGAACAGCATCGCGTTGTCGATCGCGATCGCGACCCGGCTGGCGATCGCCGCCACGAAGTCGCGGTCGTCAGGCCCGTAGTGCTGCGCCTCGCGCTGGGTCAGCGAGGACAGCGCCAGGCTCATCACCCCTAGCTTCTCGCCGCGTGCGGTCAGCGGCGAGGCGATGACGGAGGTCACGCCGACGTCCTGGCCGGCCTGCAGGCTCTCCGGAGTTGGCGCCGGGTACTGATCCTCGCTGAGATCCTCCACCAGGACGGAGTCGCCTGAGTCCATCGCTCTCGAGCAGAAGTGCCCGGCCGGGTAGAAGACCTGTTCGCCCACGGCCTTCCAGGTTCCCTCGGGCGGCGTCCAGTTCCAGGCGTGGGTGGCGGCCCGGCGGATCAGCTTTTCTGCCTGCCGCAGGTCGACAAAGCAGTGATCGGCGAACTGCGGCACCAGGGTCTCGGCGACCTGGCGCAGGGTGACATCGAGTTCGAGAGAGCCGGCCAGTCGCTCGCCGATTCGCTCCAGAATCCCGAACCGGTCGACCCCTGGCTCGCTGCCCAGCTGAACCGCCTGCCGCGCCATGATCACGGTGCCGGTGACCTCCCCGGCTGGCGAGCGCAGCGGCACAGCATTGGCCCTGACGAACACGATCGAGCCATCAGCCCGCCGGACCGAAAGGGTGCCCTCCCAGTCCCGGCCGCGGCAAGCTTGGCGCTCCAGGTTCTCGACCTTGCCGATTTCGTCCTCTTCGAAACCGAGCGCGCGGAACGGCACATCGGTCAGGTGCTGTGAGCTGGGAAAACCAAACAGGTCAGCGGCGAAGGAGTTCGCATAGCGCAACCTGCCGTAGTGGTCAACCACAAGCACGCCGGTCTCGACCTGCTGGAGGATCGTCTCCGGGCTGAGCACCGGATCTGCGGTGTGCGCGGTGTGCCCGGCCTCAGGCGCCAGCATCGCCTCCGCGGTCAGCGCCGCCTCAACGGCGCGAGTTTCCGCCGCCGCCCTGGCCGCCTGCCTGGCGGTCTCACTGTCTGCAGTCACCGGCCACCTGCCAGGCGCGCCCTAGGCTCCGGTGACGAACAGGTGCGCGGCAACGTCGCGCGGCAATGCCGCGACCTGACTGCCGACCCTGTCCGCACCTGCCACCTGCACATCGTCGCTGTCGGCCACGAGCGTAACCTCGCGTCCGGGTTGTATCCCAATGTTCTTGAGTTTAAGCATCAACGCGGCATCACTTTGCAGTTGTTCGCTGATCCGCCGGATGATTACTCGCGTGGGCAGGTCCGAGGCCACTGCGGTCATTGGCAGATCATGCTCCAGCGCAGCGGCCTGCACCCGGTCGACGGCAGCGTCGGGAACGCCGAGTTCGGCCAGTCCGGGAATGACATTTCCGTGCGGGCACCGAACCGGGTAATGCAGAAGATCGGCTAGCCGCCGTTCCACGCTGTCCGAAATTACGTGCTCCCAGCGGCAGGCCTCGACGTGGACTTCCTCCCATGGCAGGCCAATAATGTCGACAAGCAGGCACTCGGCCAGGCGATGTTTGCGCATTACCCGAGTCGCGAGCTCCAGGCCCAGCCCGGTCAGAGCCAGCTGCCGGTCCCCGGCAACATGCAGCAGCCCATCCCGCTCCATCCGGGCGACCGTCTCACTGACTGTCGGGCCGCTCTGGGAAAGCCGCTCGGCGATCCGCGCCCGCAGCGGGACGATTCCCTCTTCGGACAGTTCGAAGACCGTACGGAGGTACATCTCGGTCGTATCGATCAGGCCGTGAGCCGCCACCGGTGCCTCCCTCTGGCTTACGATGCTACGGCGTTCCGGCCGGTCCTCAGGGCGCCAGTCGCTCAACCAGCCATCCGCGAGGCTGCCTGCTGTATCGCAGCCGGTCGTGCATCCGGTTCGCCCGGCCGTGCCAGAACTCGAAAGTCTGCGGCGTAAGCAGGTAGCCGCCCCAGAAGTCAGGCAGCGGAATCGGCTCGCCGTTCGGCCAGCGCTGCTCCAGCTGGGCATAGCGATCCTCAAGCTCGCCCCGCGAGGAGATCACGGTGGACTGCCGGCTTGCCCACGCAGCAAGCTGCGAAGCTCGCGGCCTGGTGCCGAAATAAGCCTCGTTCGTCGCGGCCGGCACAGGCGTGACCGGGCCCTCGATGATCACCTGGCGGTGCATGGCGTGCCAGGGAAAGAGCAGGCAGGCTCGCGGCACCTCGTCCAGGTCCGTGCCCTTGCGGGAGGTCCGGTTGGTGTAGAAGGTGAAGCCGCTGGCGTCATGGCCCTTGAGCAGGACGGTCCTTGCTCTCGGCTGACCGGCTGCCGACACCGTCGCCAGCACCATGGCGGTCGGCTCGGCGATGCCGAAGGCCATGGCATCGGCCATCCACCGGCTGAACTGGTCGTCCGGCTCGGGTGCGAGCATCGCCTCATCAAGGCCTTCAGCTGGCCAATTCGCCGCGTTGCTAGCTACTGCCATGGGTACTGATCTTCACATAGCTGCTGCGGCCGGTAACTGGCAGGCGGCCATGTGAGCGGGCATTGTCGCAGTCGTAAGCTAAACGGCGTTTGGCCGGCCGGCCGGCCGACGAGAAGGAGGAGACACCGATGTCCGACTTCACGCCTGGTCTTGAGGGCGTCATCGCGTTTGAGACGCAGATCGCCGAGCCCGACAGGGAGGGCGGCTCGCTCACCTACCGCGGCGTGGACATCGAGGAGCTCGTCGGGCACGTCACCTACGGGCACGTCTGGGGCCTGCTGGTGGACAACGCCTTCGAGCCGGGCCTGCCGCCCGCTGAGCCATACCCCATTCCAGTCCATTCCGGCGACATCCGGGTCGATGTGCAGAGTGCGCTGGCGATGCTCGCTCCGGCCTGGGGCATGCACCAGCTGCTGGATATCAGCGATGCGCAAGCCCGTGACGACCTGGCCCGCGCCTCGGTCATGGCGTTGTCGTTCGTGGCCCAGGCCGCCCGAGGCCCGGGCCTGCCGATGGTTCCGCAGCGCCGGATCGATGAGGCGAAGACCATCACCGAGCGATTCATGATCCGCTGGCGTGGCGAGCCCGACCCGCAGCATGTCAAGGCCATCGACGCGTACTGGACATCGGCCGCCGAGCACGGCATGAACGCGTCCACGTTCACGGCCCGGGTGATCGCCTCGACCGGTGCCGACGTGGCCGCCGCGCTATCCGGCGCCGTCGGCGCCATGTCCGGCCCGCTGCACGGCGGCGCCCCGGCCCGGGTGCTGCACATGATCGAGGAGGTGGAGCGGACCGGAGATGCGACCGTCTATGTCAAGCGGCTGCTCGACAATGGCGAGCGGCTGATGGGCTTCGGGCACCGGGTATACCGTGCCGAGGACCCGCGGGCACGGGTGCTGCGCCGTACCGCCAGGGATCTCGGCGCTCCCAGGTATGAGGTCGCCGCCGCGCTGGAGAAGGCCGCGCTTGACGAGCTGCATGCTCGCAGGCCGGACCGCGTCCTGGCCACGAACGTGGAGTTCTGGGCAGCGATCATGTTGGACTTCGCTGAAGTGCCTGCGCACATGTTCACGTCCATGTTCACCTGCGCGCGGACAGCCGGCTGGGCGGCGCACATCTTGGAGCAGAAGCAGACCGGCAGGCTGGTCCGGCCGAGTGCTCGCTATGTCGGCCCCCGTGACAGGTCTGTCCAGGATGTTCCAGGGGCTGAGGAGGTCGTAGACGTCGACATCTGATCAGCTGGTCCGTCGCGTTCCGGTCCGGGCGTCAGTCACCATTCGGTCTGTCGCGGCAGGGCTGGGCGCGGCCCGGCTGGGCGTGGCTAGCCTTCGCCTGGCGCGGGGGCCGCAGCGGCCAGCTTTGGATCGGGTCGTGGCGCGGCGACGGTCCGGGCTGACTGCGGATCAGGTGAATCTGCCCTGCCGTCCACGCCGAGCCGACGAAGCCGCTGAGCGCCTCGACCAGCGAGCCCAGATCGGCGGGCTCGCGGCAGCGCGCGAGAGTCAGGTGAGGCCGGAATCGCCTGCCTTCGTCGGGCGGCGGAGCACCCGCCCGGCGCGCGCCGGCAGCTACGGACGCGGCCAGCGCGGCCAGCGCCCGCCGGTCGCCCTCGATGCCAGCCCACAGGACCCGTGCCTTGGCTGCCGACGGGAACGCGCCCGCGCGACTGATCGAGATGTCCAGGCAGGAGTGCCGACCCGCTGCCCGCTCCAGCCTGGTGCGCAGTGGGAGCAACCTTTCCTCGCCTACCTCGCCGAGGAAAGCAAGGGTTATGTGCCATGCTTCCGCCTGGCCCGTCCAGCGAAGTCCTGGCCAGGCCGTCCGCTGCGGAGCGACCACCGCCGCAAGCTCGGCTAGCGCGTCCGGGGGTGGCATCAGCGCCACGAAGAGTCGCACCAGTCATTGCTATCAGCTACGCGCACCAGCTACGCGCATCCACCGACCTGGCGCAGTCCACGCGTAGTTACGACTCAGGCGGCTGCCCGTGCCAGGCCGGTCCGTCGGCGCAGGTAGCTTCGGACCGGAACTCCACGGCTGCGCGCCAGGAGCGCTCCGACTATTACCGCGGCCGCGACAGAGATCACGCCACCGGAGATCAGGCTCATCCGGGGCCCGAACTCCTGAGCGACCCAGCCGGTGAGCGGCGCGCCGAGGGGCGCGCCGCCCAGGAAGACCAGCATGTAGATTCCCATCACCCGGCCGCGCATCTCGGCCGCGACGCTCAGCTGAGTCGTTGAGTTCGCCGCGGTGCTGAAGCTGATCACTGCCAGGCCGGTGGGAACCAGCAGCACCAAGAACGCCCAGAAGGTCGGCATCATCCCGGAGAGTACTTCAAGCGCGCCGAACAGCAACGCCGTCGCGAGCAGCAGCCGCATGCCGCTGCGGCTGCGGCGAGCGGCGACGAGGGCACCGATGAGCGCGCCCAGGGCAAACACTGCCGAAGCCACGCCGAACCTCCCGGCCCCGGTGTGGAATACCGATCGCGACATGAGCGCCGTCGTGACCGTGAAGTTCATGCCGAATGTGGCGATGAAGAAGACAAGCACCATCGTCATCAGCAGGTCAGGCCGGGTGCGGACGTAGATCAGCCCAGCGCGGAGCTGGCCCTTGGCACGGGCGACCCGGTCCGACGGGTGCAGCGCGGACTGGCGCATCAGGCGCAGGCTGATCAGCACCGCCAAGTATGAGGTGGCGTTGAGGAAGAACGCGGTCGCCGTTCCGACCACACTGATCACCAGGCCGGCCAAAGCAGGACCGGTGATCCTGGCCAGGTTGAACACCGCGCTGTTCAGCGCGATGCCGTTGCGCAGTTCATCGCGCCCGACCATTTCGACAACGAAGGACTGCCTGGTCGGGTTGTCCACCACCGTGGCCAGGCCAAGGCCGAAAGCAAGCAGATAGACCTGCCAAATCCGAACAACGCCGGTCACCGCGAGCACGCCCAGAATCAGAGCGAGTGCCCCCATCGCCGCCTGAGTCACCATCAGGACCTTGCGTTTGGGATACCGGTCAGCGATCATGCCGCCCCATAGGCTGAACAGCAGCAGGGGCAGGAACTGCAGCCCGGTGGTAATACCGATCGCGGTGCCGCTGTTGTGGGTCAGCTCGAGGACCAGCCAGTCTTGCGCGACACGCTGCATCCAGGTGCCGGTATTCGAGATCACCTGACCAGTTGCGAACAACCGGAAGTTACGCACCTGGAGGGCGCTGAAGGTACGGTGGCGCTGCTTCCTGTGGCCGACCGGGCCAACGGAGCCTTCCAGGCCGATCGCCCCGGTCAGGACTGGCTTAGCTTCTCCAGAATCGGTACTGCCTCCCGCAGTGTCGCCCGCTCGGCCGGAGTGAGGTCCCGCAGTCTGCGGGCCAACCAGGCCTCTCGCAGCTGCCGGACCTGCCGCACCACGTCGCGGCCATGATCGGTAACGGTGAGCACGACTTGCCGGCGATCGGTCGGATGCGGCATCCGCAGTATTAGGCCCCGTTCTTCCAGCGCCGCGATGACTCTGGTCATCGAGGGCGGCTGAACCTTCTCGTGGTCGGCTAGCTCGCCCGGCGTCATCGCGGTGTGCTTTTCCAACGCGGCTAGGGCGGCGAGCTGAGTGTCGGATAGCTCGGGCTGCAGTCCTTGCGCGACTCGCTCGGCCCGCATCCGACGTGCAAGCCGACTGACCGAGATCCGCAGCGACGTCGCTAGCCCCGCGTCCGATCTCGACTGGGGTGTCGTCATAATCGTTAGCTTCGCTCATTACTTTGGCTAACCATATACGCTGACTGTCTATTCCGTCAACTACGGTTAGCGGACCGGCGAACTACCTCCCGGGCGGGCAGCGAGCCTGCCACGAATGGACATGAACAAGCTGCCCGCTGGCGGGCAACAACAAGCTACGCCACGATTAGCGCAGGCCGACCCGCAACGCCCTGTCCAGCTGCCCCAGACCGCCGCCGGATAGTGGTCGGTCGGCCTGAGCTAGCCTGGCTGATGTGTCCCGTCAGCGTCGTCCGGCGCCGCCGCCGCTAGAAGGCAACGACCAGGTCGTCGCCGCCGTGGGAACGATCGTCTGGGCAGTGGCGCTGATCGCATTGATCCTGTTGCGGCACCGCATTCCCGCATCGAGCCACTGGTGGATCTGGACTTGCGTGGTCGGTCTCGGTCTCGGTCTCTTCGGACTGGCATACATACCGCGGCTCAAGCGATCACGCCTCAGGGCGGCAGAGCGCCATCGGGCATCGCGCTAGTTCTTGCTCCTGGACCCGCCGACAGCTCTGGCCCCGATCCCACCCGGCAGGCTTTCAGGTCGAACTAGCTAGAGCAGTTCGTGATCCAGCGTCTCGAGCACGCTCTCCGGGAGCGCGGCCCCGGCGCTCATCATCTCGTAGCCAAGTTCGTCAACGGCCGGCGCCGACGTGCTGGAACTTCCATCCACCGATGTGCCCGCATCCGAATGCGCGCCGCAGCCGTGGTCCACCGATACGACGCTACCGTCGTCCGGGGCGAACTCGTTGGCGCAGACGCCGAAGACCCGTCCGAGCGGGCCGCTCAGCCGCACCAGGAAGCCACAGGTCAGACAGTTCCCTGGCGCAGCGCTCGCCAGCGCGGCCCCAGGACCATGCTCGGTGGTGTACCAGCGGACCGCTGCCTCATCACGTCCGATCGCGGACAGCACCCTGGCAGGCCGGAGTCCGACATCGATGCGCTCCCTTGGCTGCCTTGACCGGCGAGCACGCGACCGGCCGGCGCCGGTGCCAGCCGGGCTGGTACGGCCGGGCACCTCACTGCTGGGCACCTCACTGCTGGGCACCTCACTGCTGGGCACGTCACTGCTGGGCACCTCACTGCCAGGCACATTGCTGGCGAGCAGATCGCTGCCGAGACTCCAGGCCTCGCTCTCATCCCAGTCCAGCAGGCCGTCTTCCCCCTCCATCGCCACAAACGGAATCAGCCGCTCGTCGTCGGAGCTAGCCGGCATAAGATCGCCGACCTTGAGATCGCCGGGACGGACCCGTTCCGTCCAAGGAACCCACGGCGGCGGAAGAAGAGAGTCAGGACCGGGCAGCAGCAGGCTCTCGCTGATCGTGACTACCTTCGACCTCGCGGCGCGAGTCACCGTCACCGCCCAGTGCCAGCCGACGTAAGCCCGGTTCAGGCATGCGAACAGGTGCGTCACGACCCGGTCGCCCTCGGTCAGGGTGCCCAGGTGCGCACCGACCTGACCCGGGCCTGCAGACTCCTCAGCCGCAGTGCGGGCAAGGTCGATCGCCTCAGCGCAGATCTGATCTGGCTCAGCCTGGCGGGCCTGTGTCGGACTCACAATCGTTAATTGTTCCGCATCCAGCGGGAGGCTCGCACACCGGACCGTGAGACTGGCTCGCATCTGGCCGCTGTCGGTGCGGCAATCTGGTCGTGAAGGCCCAATACTGGGTTCATGCGAGATTCGGGAGTCGGGGCTCGGGCCAAGCAGGCGACTCGATCCCTCGCCTCGGCCTCCCGGTCCTTCGCCTCCGCCTCACAGTCCGCTGCACGGGCGGGATCTGCGGCCGCTGGCGGCGCGAAGCGCACGATGCGCCGCATGACCAACGCCTCAGGGGCTGGCCGGACCGGCCTCGCCCACCTCATCGAGCTGTCGGCGGCCGGCAGCTTCGGTGACGCGTTTGTCGCGGTCGCTCTGGCCGGCACGTTGTTCTTCAGCACGTCGGTAACTCAGGCACGCGGACGGGTCGCGCTCGCCCTGATCGTCACCATGGCACCATTCGCGCTGCTCGCGCCTTTCGTCGGGCCGATGCTTGACCGGGTGAAACACGGTCGCAGGTACCTCCTGGTCGGTACCATGCTGGCCCGCGGCCTGCTCTGCTGGGGTATGGCCGGCGCGGTGCAGCACAACGACACCGTGACGCTGCTGCCGGCCGCTTTCGGCGTGCTACTGCTGCAGAAGGCTTATGCCGTGACCAGGGCATCGGTCACCCCGCCGCTGTTGCCGACTGAGATCACGTTGGTTACCGCCAACGCTCGATGTGCCCTGGCCTCACTTGTCGCCACGTCCGTCGGCGTGCCAGTCGCCGCCGTGGTCGATACGCTGACGGGCGGAGCGGCCTGGGTGCTGCGCGTCGGCACTCTGCTCTATCTCGCTGCGATGGTACCGGGGCTCCGGCTGCCAAGCGGCGTTGATGAGCCGATAGCAGAGCCCGCAGCCAGGCAGGCTTCGGCTCAGCAAGCGCGGCATTCACCCGATTACCCAACGTATCCCGCCCAGCCTGCGGCACACGCAGCCAGCGGAGGCCCGCACCAGCAAGCAGCCAGCGCCGCTAACGGCAGCCGGGTTCCATCGACCAGCAAGGCACGTAGGCGATCTAGATTCAAGCTCTTCCCGAGGCCGGTCGGACCGGCCGTTGCCGAGGCAATCGGCGCGAATATGACATTGAGGATATTTTATGGCTTTACCATGTTCTTCCTCGTATTCCTGTTGCGCACTGTCCACTTTGGAACTGTGTCCTACAAAATCGATGTCGCCGAGCTGCTTGCCGCTGTCGCGGCCGGCGGATTCATAGGCACTGCAGTCGGGTCCGCCCTGCGGTCCAAGGCACCACAAGTGATCATCTACGGCATACTCGCTGCCACGATGGTGGCCACGTCCCTGTGCGCAGCTTTCTTCGGCCTGTGGGCAGCCGTGATCGTCATATTCGCCGCCGTATTCGGGCAGACGCTGGTCAAGCTCGCCCTGGATTCGATCGTGCAGCGGGAGATCAGTCCTGACATCCGGCCGTCAACATTCGCCGCTTCCGAGACCCTGCATCAGATCTCCTTCGTCGCCGGGGGTTTGCTTGGCATATTGATGTCCCTGACCGGCAACGGTGTGGTAGGTCTCGCGGTGGTCGGCGCCTGGCTGGCGCTGTGTTTCGGGGCACTGCTCTACAGCAGGCGCAGCCGGATTCTGCGAGCGCGTCGGGCAGTCCGGCCAGCTTAGCTGGCCGTGACGCACCACCTACTCAGGCGTCGATGTCGTCAGCTACCGCGCGCAGCACGGTGGCGATCTTCTTGGCCTCCCGGCTCTCCGGGTGCTTGCCCCTGTGGTATGTGTTCGACACGCCATCTAGCAGCTTGATCAGGTCCTCGACGAGGACGGTCATCTCGTCGGTTCCCTTACGGTTCGTCTTGGTGACCGTAGGCGGCGGTTCCAGCGCCCGAACCTGCAGCGCCTGGGCGCCTCTGCGGCCTTCAGCCACGCCGAACTCGACGCGCTGACCAGGTCGAAGTACCGCACCCGCGGTCAATGCAGTCGAGTGAACGAAGACCTCACCCCCGTCGTCACGGGTGAGGAAGCCGAACCCTTTGTCGGCGTCATACCACTTGACCTTGCCAGTCGGCACGAGCGGACCCTTTGCGCGAAGAGATTTTGATGGGACTGCCACCTTGCGGCGCATATCCAGGCTATCGGTCTCGGCTGGCCACGCCGACTCCTGGATCGGACTGGCCAAAATCAGGACTGAACTTACCCAGCCAGATACCTGCCTGGCCAGCCGATTAGCTGACCGTGCGGCTGACAATGTAGCCGGCAACAGGCATCGCCCACGCCCTTCGCAGCCGCGCCTGCCGATGATGCTGGCATGGCTGCCACGCAAGAGTTCCGATGCAGATACGCAGTTGCCGCCGGATGCTGGCCTCGAGCCCGCCGGGCACCGGACTCACGGCTGTTCATACCCGGTCCTTACGCCCGAAACACCAGGTCACGGCGGGTGCCGCCGACTGCCAGGATCACCTCGTCCGGCGCGGCACATTCCACGGTGGCTGCTTGGGTACCCGCGGGCCGCGGCGCAACCAGAGGAGCAGATAACCGGCGCTAAGCACTGCCGCCACCCGGCTCAACCGACCGACGCTCAACCACACCTCGAAGGCGTAGGAGGCCAGTGACTTGCGCTCTCCGCCGAGGACCACAACGAGCACGGTCCCGATGATCACGAGCAGGACCGGAATTGCGAGACCGATCCATTTGTCGCGAAAGTCCCAGACCTTGGAGGCAAGTACGAGCCCAGCGCCAAGCAGCCACACCGGCGGGTAAGCGGCCCCGCCCACACCCAGCAGCACGATGGCTGCTGCCTCTAGCGGTCTTTGCCGGGCGAGCACAGCCGTTCCATCCGCGAACCGCCAGATCGCGCGGCCTATGGCGCGGCTCACGCGGGCAAGTCGACTGTTGTCTGGCGGCTGCCCTGCGCCGCCCGGTCCTTGCCACTGCGCCGGTTGTGCTGCGGACGGCTCGGGCCCATCACCCGATTCGGGCACAGGGGCCGATACCAGCGCTGCGGCCGACGCCGCTGCGGTTGCGGTTTCCGCCCGGTCGACCGAATCCGGCACGTCCGCCGACCCCGCCACATCAGCCGACCCCGCCACGACCCCAGACCCCGCCACGTCCGCGGCCCCCGCCACATCAGCCGACCCCGCCGCGACCCCAGACTCCGCCACATCAGCCGACCCCGCCACGACCCCAGACTCCGCCACGTCCGCGGCCCCCGCCACATCGGCCGACTCCGCCGCGACCGCGGGCCGAGCCACCCGGGTCGAGTCCGGACGGCCGGTCTCGTCGGCAGCAGAACTTTGAGCTCGCGCGACCTTCTTGCCCGGCACACCGTTCGCGTTGTCGCGGGCCGACTCACCGCCAGCAGCCGACGTGACCGGGAACTGCCCAATGCGCATCTGAGCGGGCGGACGCTGGGTGCTTCCATTGGATCCGCGGCCAACCTGCAACTCGTCGCCGCCGACGATCCGCGCGTGCTCAAGTTCGACTACGGCAATCGGATCGCCAAGGCCGGCCAGAACCTTACGCACGGAAGTCGCACTCGCGTTGCTGAGACCACCGCATTCCAGCTCAATCCGCATGCGCGTCCGGTCGAGGAGCGCCTGGCGGTCCCGGAGCTCCAGCTTGCCGCGCGCCGCAACCGACAACCGGTTGAGGTAATCGCGGATTAGCTGCTCCATGGGTGGATTCATGCACTGATGATCCACCTTTGACAGCCCATTGAGGAGCCGGCACGCATGACCGTGATTGACCAGATAACGGCTAAAGCCAGCTGACCAGGCAAAAGGCGGCTCCGGCCGAAGCCGGAGCCGCCTTCTACTTGCCTCGCCGAGCGCCCGATCGGACGGCTCGGCTGGCTGATCGGACTCAGTCACCGTAGGCAGCCAGTGCACGCCTGGCTGCCGCCAGGGGCTAGAAGTCCATGTCACCGCCACCGGGAGCAGCCGGAGCCTTCTCCTTCTCCGGCTTCTCCACGATCACTGCCTCGGTGGTGAGGAACAGCGCCGCGATGGACGCAGCGTTCTGCAGGGCAGAACGCGTCACCTTCGCTGGGTCGATGATCCCGGCCTTGAACATGTCGACGTACTCGCCGGACTGGGCGTCCAGGCCGTGCCCGTCCTTGAGTCCGCGCACCTTCTCGGCCACCACGCCGCCCTCAAGGCCGGCGTTGATCGCGATCTGCTTCAGCGGCTCCTCAAGCGCACGGCGCACGATCTGCGCGCCGGTCGCCTCGTCACCGGTCAGCTCGAGCTTCTTGAACGCGTTCTTGCCGGCCTGCAGCAGGGCCACGCCGCCACCGGCGACGACACCCTCCTCCACAGCGGCCTTGGCGTTGCGCACCGCGTCCTCGATGCGGTGCTTGCGCTCCTTCAGCTCGACCTCGGTCGCCGCGCCGGCCTTGATGACGGCAACGCCGCCAGCCAGCTTGGCAAGACGCTCCTGGAGCTTCTCGCGGTCGTAGTCGGAGTCGGTGTTCTCGATCTCGGCGCGGATCTGGTTGACCCGGCCAGCGATCTGGTCGGCGTCGCCGGCCCCGTCGACGATCGTGGTCTCGTCCTTGGTGACCACGACCTTGCGGGCCTTGCCCAGCATGTCGAGCTCGGCGCTGTCCAGCTTGAGCCCGACTTCCTCGCTGATGACCTGGCCGCCGGTCAGGATGGCGATGTCACCGAGCATGGCCTTGCGGCGGTCACCGAATCCTGGCGCCTTCACCGCGACCGACTTGAACAGGCCACGGATCTTGTTGACCACCAGGGTCGCGAGCGCCTCGCCCTCGACGTCCTCGGCGATGATGACCAGCGGCTTGCCCGACTGGACCACCTTGTCGAGGAGCGGGAGCAGGTCCTTGTTAGCCGACACCTTCGAGTTGACGACCAGGATGAACGGGTCCTCGAGAACTGCTTCCATCCGCTCCGGGTCGGTGGCGAAGTAGTGCGAGATGTATCCCTTGTCGAAGCGCATGCCCTCGGTGAGCTCAAGCTCCAGGCCGAAGGTATTGCTCTCCTCGACGGTGATGACGCCTTCCTTGCCGACCTTGTCCATCGCCTCGGCGATCATCTCGCCGATCGCGGTGTCCCCAGCGGAGATGGAGGCGGTCGAAGCGATCTGCTCCTTGGTCTCCACGTCCTTGGCCAGCTTGGACAGCTCCTCGCTCACCCGCTCGACTGCCGCCTCGATGCCGCGCTTGAGCGACATCGGATTGGCACCTGCCGCCACGTTGCGCAGGCCCTCGCGGACCAGCGCCTGCGCCAGCACGGTCGCGGTCGTCGTGCCGTCACCGGCCACGTCGTCCGTCTTCTTCGCAACTTCCTTGACAAGCTCGGCGCCGATCTTCTCCCACGGGTCCTCGAGCTCGATCTCCTTGGCGATGGACACGCCATCGTTGGTGATCGTGGGGGCTCCCCACTTCTTCTCAAGCACCACATTCCGGCCCTTTGGGCCGAGGGTTACCTTCACGACGTCGGCCAGCTGATTCATGCCGCGCTCAAGGCCGCGCCTAGCGTCCTCGTCAAACGCGATCATCTTCGCTGCCATAGGCTCCTAGTCCTCCTGGAACTTATTGCCTTGCGTGCCGACCGAGCCGACGCCCGCGACGGACGACATCACCTGCACGCAGTCCCTTCCTGCTGCAGGCGCTGTCTCATCGCCCCGATCACGCCACATGAGCTTGCACTCTCACCCCGAGAGTGCTAACGACTTGTTTAGCACTCTCAGGGTGAGAGTGCAAGCTGAGGGCGTCGGCACGGCCGGTACCCGACCGGCGTCTCGCTCCGACTGCAAGGGGCATAGCCGCTGGCCAGCGGCATAACGGCGGTCTAAGAGACGAGGTCGCCGAGGCGAGCTCACCGGCTCCTGGCAGCGCGAAAGAACACGCCCGTGACCCCAAGCCGGCCCCGTGCCGGGAGCCGCCTGGGTTCGAACCTGACTGCGGCGCAAACTTCTAGCCTGCGTGCGGCGCAACTTCTCGCCTGAGTGCGGCGCAACGCAGCGCGAAGGCCCGGCACCCCTTGCGCCGGGTACCGGGCCTGCCGCGCTTCGGCGCGGAAACTACACCGTGCGGACAGCCTCAGCCTGCGGCCCGCGGTCGCTCTGCGTAATCTCGAATTCGACCCGCTGGCCTTCCTCAAGCGTGCGGTAACCGTCCGCCTGAATGGCCGAGAAGTGGACGAAGACGTCCCTACCACCGTCGACCGCGATGAAGCCGTAGCCCTTATCCGCGTTGAACCATTTGACGGTGCCCTGAGCCATGAACAACAACTCCCTAACTTTGCTCGGGCTTCGGGTCACGCCCCTTGCTACGCGAAACCCGTTGATCGCGGAACGGGCTTGACGTGCTGAGCAAGCTTTGCCTGCCGTTCTCGCCGTACCGACAGCGACCGGACATTACACTACATGCTCGCGGGGTCCGGCGTACTCAGTTGCCTTGCCAAGGTTCACCGGGGCCAGCCGACCGAGTCCGGTACGCGCGATCCGGTCTATCCCCAAGCCCTAGTAGCGCCTCGGCGGAAACCGGCGCCATTCCAGTCCGACCCCATCCAGCAGCGCAAACACGCCCGACCGAAGACGCCGGTCGGCAGGCGCCTGCGCGGCCAGCGGCACGGGCTGCCGCATGAACCGGCCAGAGCCGGCCTGGTCCTCGCCGGCACCAGACACCGCGGCCGGGCGGGCGGTGAGCAACCCGTTTGACAGCGACCCGGTCGCGCGCCGCTACGCGCATGCCCGCCCCTACTACCACCGCGCGGCCCTGAGCATGGCCGCCAGCCAGCTGGGCGTCAGCCATGCCCGGCTTGCGGTCGACGTGGCCTGCGGCACTGGCCTGTCCACCCGGGCGGTCCTGGAGCTGGCAGACCACGTCATCGCCATCGACGCCTCCGCCCCGATGCTCCGCGCCGCGCAGCCGCATTCGCGCGCCCGCTATCTCGTGGCGGCAGCTGAGCGGATCCCGTTGCGGGACGCGACCGCCGATCTGGCCACCGTCGGAGCCGCATTCCACTGGTTCGACCAGCAGCGCGCATTCGCGGAACTCGCCCGGGTGCTGCGCAGCGGCGCCGGCCTGGCCGTCTACACCGATTTCTTCCACGGCCAGCTGGCTGGCCAGCCCGCGTTCGCCAGCTGGCTCCAAGAGGCCTACTTGCCCCGGTACCCAACCCCGCCGCGGCACGCCTACTTCGACCCCGCCGCCACGCTGCCCGCCGGCTTCAGCGAGGTCAGCTACGCCGAAGACGATATCCACATTCCCCTTACCGCCACCCAGCTGGTGGACTACCTGCTGAGCCAGAGCAACGCTGCTACCGCGATCGAGTCCGGCGCCATCAGCGAGGAAACACTGCGGAACCAGATCCTCGACCAGACTGCCGCATTCTTCCCCGGCCAAAGACACGCTGACGCCGTGTTCGGAATCCGCGTCTGGACTACCATCCGTCGCGCCTAACACCCGGGGAAAGTCGGCGACGACATCCATCCCAGGTCTTGATGCACAATTACTACTCGCACCTCGGCCGCCAGACCGCTGAACCTTAGCCGCCAGCCACCGCTGGAATCACCGATATAGCCGCGCACTATGGCGGGAATCCGGCCAGCGCCGGACGGTTACCGAGCGAATCTCCTGGTCTGTCACGCTACCTGCGCGGCAGCGTCATGCAGCCTGGTGAACTCTGCCAGGTTCGGCCGGATCGTCGGCGTCGCCTGCGCTGCCCCGGAGACCGCGTCGAGCGTCTTCAGACCGTCGCCCGAGTTGATGATCACAGTCTCTTCGTCCGGGTCGAGCTGCCCGGCGGCCAGCAGCCTGCGCAGCACGGCCAGGGTCACTCCGACCGCGGTCTCGCCGAAGATGCCCTCGGTAGCGGCAAGCAGCCTGATCGAGTCCACGATCTCGTCGTCAGGCGCGTCAGCGACGGACCCCCCGGTACGGCGCACCACATCGAGCACGTAAGGACCGTCGGCCGGGTTGCCGATCGCCAGCGACTTGGCGATCGTGTCCGGCCGGACCGGCTGCACCACGTCGTGCCCGGCTCGGAAAGCCGCGGCAACCGGAGCGCAGCCGCTAGCCTGAGCGCCGAACACCCGGCACTGCTGGTCACCGACCAGGCCGAGATCGGCTAGCTCGCGGAAGGCTTTGTCGATCTTGACGAGCTGGGCGCCTGAGGCCACCGGCACCACGATCTGGCGCGGCAGCCGCCAGCCAAGGTCCTCGGCGATCTCGTAGCCGATCGTCTTCGAGCCCTCGGCATAGTACGGCCGCACGTTCACGTTCACGAACGCCCAGTCCTCATGCTCGTCGGCCAGCTCGGACGCTAGCCGGTTCACGTCGTCGTAACCGCCTTCAACCTTGACCAGGAGGCATCCGTACACCGCCGAAGCCAGGATCTTCTCCGGCTCCAGATTGGCGGGAACGAGAACCACCGACGCGATTCCGGCCCGTGCCGCGGCGGCCGCCACGGCGTTAGCCAGATTTCCGGTGGACGGGCAGGCCAGGACCCGGTAACCCATCTGAGTGGCCGCGGCCAGCGCCACCGCGACAACTCGGTCCTTGAACGAGTGGGTGGGGTTGCCCCGCTCATCCTTCACCCACAGGCGGCGCATGCCAAGCACCCTGGCCAGGTTGTCGGCGCGCACCAAGGTGGTGCAGCCTGGCTCGGTGTTCGGCGAGGCCGCGATATCCGACGGGACTGGAAGGAGGCTGGCGTAGCGCCAGATGTTCCGCGGGCCCGCCTCGATCGTCTCCCTGGTGATCGGCGGCAGGTCATAACTGACCTCCAGCGGGCCGAAGCACTCGGCGCAGGCATGCTGGGCACCGAGTTCGTAACTGCTGCCGCACTCGCGGCAGGCCAGCGCACAGGCGTTGCCAAAGCGCGCGCGGGCCTGAGTACTGACTCGTGACCGTGCAACAACAGATGACTGAGTAACAACAGATGACATAGTGAGGCCTCTCCTCATCTGTCCCGCTGCCGATCTGGCAGCGAGCCGGAGTTGGCACCAGTCACGTGCTGGCCTCACTGACACCGAGCGCCGCACAGGCCACGATCGGGACGGGCCACGATCGGGACGCGTACGGCGAGCGCGGTCAGGCGCGGATCACCGTGATGGTTGCCGGGGCTTCACAGGGCCGTTCCCTCCACCCCTCTGGATGAGCGATATGAAGTTGTACCTGTACTCTAACCGACACTTCGCCCGATGTCCTGGCCGGTGGCAGGCTAACGTCGAGCCGCGTGCCGAACTCGCGGGGGCGGTGCCGCAGCTGCGGTGAAGTCAGCGTTAACCTGATGCGAATGGGCGATGCGACTGCCGGGCACAGGATCCTGATGGCCTCCAACCGGGGGCCGTTCTCTTTTTTCCGCGGCGATGACGGCCAGCTGGCGGCACGGCGGGGTGGCGGCGGGGTGGTCTCCGGTCTCTCCTCGGCCGCCGGGCAGGGCAACCTGCTCTGGGTCTGCGCGGCGCTGAGCGACGCCGACCGGGCGGCCGCTCGCCGGACGCCACTCGGCATGTTCGACCTGGACGGGACGCCTGAGGGATCGGCCGTGCGGATGCTGAACATCCCCGTCGCCACTTTCAACCGCGCCTACAACACGGTGGCCAACTCCGTCCTCTGGTTCATCCACCACATGCTGTACGACACGCCGAACCGACCCCAGTTCGGACTCGCGTTCGGCCGCGACTGGGCAGCGTATCGCGAGTACAACGGCGCCTTCGCCGAGGCGCTGGCCGCTGCGGCTACCCCGGGCACAGCAACCAGCCCGGGCAGCACCCAGCTGGTGCGGGTCATCGTGCAGGATTATCACCTGACCCTGGTCCCGCGGCTGCTGGCAAGTCTGCGGCCCGAGGTCAAGATCGCGCATTTCTCGCACACACCGTGGGCGCCGGTCGATTACTTCCGGCTGCTGCCTGACGCCATCGCGGCCGAGGTACTCGACGGCATCCTCGGTGCCGACCACGCCGGCTTCCTCTGCCAGCGCTGGGCCGACGCATTCCTCGACTGCTGCGAGCACGTACTCGGTGCGACGGTCGACCGGGACCGCCAGCGGGTCACCCACCGCGGACATGTCACCGGCATCGGCGTGCACCCGCTCGGAGTCGACGCCGCCGAACTGATCAGCCGGGCCTGCGAACCTGATGTGCAGGCCAGAATGGCCACCCTCACCGAGGTCATCGGCCAGCGCAAGCTGATCCTCCGGGTCGACCGGACCGAGCTGTCCAAGAACATCGTCCGCGGCATGGCCGCCTATCGCGAGCTGCTGCTGACTCACCCGGAATGGCACGGCAAGGTCATGATGCTCGCCCTGGCCTACCCGTCCAGGCACGACCTGCCCGAGTACCGCGAGTACGCGGCCAGCGTGCAGCGCGCCGCACGCGAGATCGAGGACGAATTCGGCACGCCCGACTGGCGCCCGATCCTGCTGCGGGCCAACGATGACTACCCCAGGTCCCTGGCCGGGTACCGGCTAGCCGACGTCCTGCTGGTGAATCCGATCCGGGACGGGATGAACCTGGTCGCCAAGGAAGGACCGATCCTGTCCGACCGCGGCTGCGTGCTCGTGCTGTCCCGCGAGGCCGGCGCGGCCGCTGAGCTAGGCAGCTACGCCCTGCTGATCAACCCGTTCGACGTGGCGAGTACCGCGGCGGCCCTGCACGAGGCACTGACCATGTCCGATCAGGAACGAACCAGCCGGTGCCAGTCACTCGCCGCAGCCGCCGGCGCCATGCCTCCGTCGCGATGGCTCGCCGACCAGCTGGCCGCCCTGGATTCCGGACTCACGCCAGACGCCTGATCGCCGCGGCGAGTGCGGCGAGCAGGGCGGCGACTCCGTCCGGACCATCGACGACCAGGTCGGCCTCGGCAGCCAGGTCCGGCACCTCGGCGGAACCGCTGCACACCGCTGACCGTCCTCCGTCGCGTCGGGTTGAGTTCCCCCCGCGTCCATCTGACTGCTTCCCCCTGGTCAGTCTCAGGTACTGCTGTCCGGTCGGGCCGAGCGCAGCTCGTTCCTGACCGCCCGGCGCCGCCGCAGCCTGGCGACAAGCACCGGATCGAACTGGGCCGCCGCTGGCTGGTCGATCAGCTCGTTCAGCAGCTGGTAGTACCTGGTCGGCGGCATTCCTAGCGCCTCAAGGATCTCCCTTTCCTTGGCGCCTGGAGACCGCCACCAGCTCCGCTCGAAAGCCAGGATGCGCATCTCAAGCTCGGTCAGACTCGACACCTGGCATCCGGCCCCTCTGATCTGAGCTCCATGGTAGGCCGGCCAGACGGACCGGGCTCGGGCCGGCCACGCCGTGGGATGTCGAAGGCGCCGGGCTACGGCCGACGGTGCATCAGCGGCACAGCGAACGGACCGCGACCCAAACCCTGGCCGCAGCCAGCCCATTACCGGCCGATCTGCATGTTCAGTGCGCTGACCAGCCGCAATGGCTCACCCGAGCCGTGTCAAACTCCATTACACACAGTCACTGACTGTTACTCTCAGTAATTAGAGGGTAGCTCGCACTGTCGTACTGACGCCCCGGGTGACCGGGCAGAGAGAGGCCTTACCATGCACAGACCTGTTCACCGCATTCTCGGCCGAGCGCGCGCCACTGTGCTGAGCGCCGCCCTGCTGACCGGCGTCGCGCTGTCGGCCACCGCCCTGTGGGCCGGCCCGGCCAGCGCCACCATAGCCACTACGACCACTGTGACCTCGTCGCTGAACCCCAGTGGCTTGGGCCAGTCGGTGACCTTTACCGCCACGGTCACCCCGACCGATGGCCTCGGCACCGTCGAGTTCAAGAACGGCCTGGTCGACATCACCGGCTGCGCCGCGCAGGCACTGACCCTGGTCGGCGCCAGCTACCAGGCCACCTGCACCACCAGCAGCCTGCTGCTCGGGCTCAATTCCATCACCGCCATTTACAGCGGAGATGTCCTCTACGCCGGCTCGACCAGCACGGCGCTGAGCCAGAACGTGCTGACAGTTACGACCACCACCCTGCACTCATCGAAGAACCCGATCAACCTCGGGCAGTCGGTGACCTTCACCGCCACGGTCGCCCCGACCGACGGCGGCGGCACCGTCGAGTTCAAGAACGGCCTGGTCGACATCACCGGCTGCGCCGCGCAGGCACTGACCCTGGTCGGTGCCAGCTACCAGGCCACCTGCACCACCACAAGCCTGCCCCCCGGTTTCAACCACATCACCGCGATTTACAGCGGCGACACGCTTTACCTCGGCTCCACCAGCGCGGCCCTGACCGAGCACGTGGCGCCCACCGTCACCATCGTGACCACATCCAAGGACCCCAGCTACGCCGGTGTGCCGGTGACCTTCGTCGCGGTTGTCCACCCGACCGATGGCGGCGGCACGGTCACCTTCAAGGACGGTGGCATTGACATCCTCGGCTGCATCGCGGAGCCTTTGCTGCACTTCGGCGTCCTGCACTACGCCTCGTGCACGACCAGCAGCCTGCCGGCCGGAGCGGATTCCATCACAGCCCACTACAGCGGCGACGCGAAGTGGTCCGAGTCAACCAGCGCGCCGCTGATCGAGACCATCCTCCGCGCCCCGACCGTGCTCACCACCGAGATCAGCATCGACCCGCTGCATCTCTACACGGTCTTCGGCACGCTCGACAGCTTCGGCAACCCGCTCGCCGGCGAGTCGCTCACCTTCACCGCTGGCCTGACCACGCTGTGCACCGCCACTACTAACGGCACGGGCACCGCATCCTGCGTCCTGACGCTGGCTGAGTCCGACGCCATCCGGGCGAACGGCGGCCGCTACATCGTCACCTTCGCAGGAACACCCGACTACGCCCCGTCCACCGCCGACGGCGCGACGATCACCCGGGGCGGCTGACCTGATGGGCTGACCTCAGCCCGCTCGACCGTAGAAAACCATGATCACGGGCCGAAACCGCCGAAGATAGCGGGTTTCGGCCCGTGATCATGACAAGTCAGATGACCATCGTTCGACTTATTGGAGTTGGGCGCAGCTGACAAAGCGCCCGGGCGGGGTGGCCGGCTCTAGATGCCGGCGCTCCGGGGACGTACGCTCACAATTTGTGACTTCGTTGAGCTGCCTGACCTTTCTCAGTGACTTCGGCCTCGAAGACGGTTTCGTCGCCGCCTGCCACGGTGTCGCGGTGCGGATCGCCCCGGCTGCTCGGATCATCGACATCACTCACCTGGTGCCACCTGGTGACGTTCGCCGCGGCGCCGCCGTGCTCGCGCAGACGGTGCCCGGCATGCCGCCCGCCGTGCATGTCGCCGTCATCGACCCGCGCGTCGGCACCGCCCGCCGGGCGATCGCCGTGCAGGCCGGCCCAGGCATCCTGGTCGGCCCGGACAACGGCCTGCTCTCCTGGGCGATCACCGCGCTCGGCGGTGCCAGCCGCGCGGTCCTGCTGACCAACGACGCGCTGTGGAGTCACCCGGTCTCGCCGACCTTCCACGGCAGGGACATCTTCATGCCCGTGGCCGCCCACCTGCTCACCGGCACTGCCCTCGCCGATGCCGGACCGATGATCGATGTCGCCGATCTGGTGATGCTGGCGCCGCCGACTAGCCGGATGCACGACGGCGAGGCGGAGGGCGAGGTGCTTTCGGTGGACCGGTTCGGCAACGTCCAGCTGTCAATCGCCGCGCCAGCCGCCGCCGAGCTGGGGATCAGCTTCGGCTCCTCGCTGCTGATCCGGTGCAACCGGCGTGAACTGGTCGCTCCCTATCTGGAGACCTTCGGCTCGGCGGCCCCTGGCGAGCTGGTCGCCTTCACCGACAGTGCGGGGCTGATCTCGCTGGCGGTGAGCAACGGCAACGCCGCTGAGACACTGTCGCTGCCGCCCGGTGCCCGGGTCAGGATCGCCGCGGCTCTGCCCGCCTGACGAGCGGTCCGCAGCGGCGCGCCTGGTGCGAGAGTCCCCCGGCTTAGCCGGCCGGTCAGGTCCGCCGCGCGGAGCACCGGATGGGCGAAATTGGCTGCATCTAGCGAAGTCTCGTCACTCGCAAGCGAACCAATACGGACGTGGCAGAATGCGTGTTACGCATCACGGAAGGCAACGACGGCGTGCCGCTAGGACTCCCCAGATTCGCCAGGATCGCGGCCGTGATCTGCTTGGCGTCCGCACCAGTCGCTCTGGTTAGCATGCCCGCATTGGCCGACTCGCTGCAGCAGCGTGAGTGGTGGCTCGGCGCACTGCATGTGACCAAGGCCTGGCGGATCAACGAAGGGTCCGGCGTGATCGTTGCCGTGCTGGCCGATGGCGTGATCGCTGGCCAAGCCGACGTGGCAGGCTCGGTCATCTCAGGACCGGACTTCACCGGCTCGGGACGGACCGCCGGCAGCCCGTACTTCGGGCTGGTGGGCACCGGCCTGGCCAGCCTGATCGCAGGTCATGGGCACGGCAAGAAGTGGGCGGCCGGCGTCCTCGGCATCGCCCCGAGAGTCAGGATCCTCTCCGTCCGGGTCACCTTGAGCCCGGGTGACCCGCTCTGGACTGACGCCAAGGTTACCTCCAGACTGCCGGATGCGATCGCACGCGGGATCCGCTACGCGGTGCGGCACGGGGCGAGCGTCATCGACCTGCCGACCGACCCTGGCATGCCCGGCACGACCGGCTTGGGTAGTGCCGCCGCCGCGGCCGGCGGCAGCACCGCCGAGCGGGCGGCCATCGCCTATGCCGTCAGCAAGGATGTGATGCTGGTCGCGCCGGCCGGTGACAACGCCATGACCGGCGACGCGGTGACCTTTCCAGCTGCGTATCCGGGAGTGGTTTCGGTCGGCGCGTTCGACCAGAGGTTCGCTCTCGCCTCCTATAGCAGCCGCCAGCCGTACGTCACCCTGACCGCCGCCGGCGAGGGAATGGTCGCCGCCGCCCCGGCTGGCTATCAGACGATGGACAGCACCTGGCCGGCCAGCGCCGTCGTGACTGGCATCGCGGCGCTGGTCAGGTCGCAGTTCCCCAACCTGACGGCAGCGCAGGTCGGCAACGCGCTGATCGGCGGCCCGGGGTATCGGCCGAGCGGCGGGAAAGCCGAGGGATCGGGCTACGGCACCATCGACGCCGAGCGAGCGCTCTCCCGCGCCGCGAACATGTCGCCGCCGCATGCCCGGCCCGCGGGCTTCGGTGCGCTGCCGCGCAGCAGCCCGGCGCTGCCCGCGGTGGCTTCGTCGGCGGCAGTTGTCATGCGCAACCTGCTGAAGGACGGGGCGATCTCCGCTGGCGTGCTGGTCGCGCTGCTGGTGCCGATCGTCGCCTACGGCTGGATCACCCGACGGCGGGACCGGCAGACGGCTCTGGCTGTGGCCGAACGAGGCCGTCGGAACCCGGCACGCCCGGATCGCCGGACGCTGCCCGCCGACCCGTTGCTCGAGTTCTTCGGTCCGCAGCATGCCCGGCCGGCCGACCCGGCAGCCGGCGCACGGTCGGCCATCAGCCCCCGGTTCAGGCCGACCCCCAAGCTCGCTGGTCACTCGGCTCTACCAGCACCGCTCTGGCCGAGACAGCCGACCCAGCCGACGTTGCCGACCCAGCCGACGTTGCCGACCCAGCCGACACTGTCAGTCCAGCCGGCGTTGCCAGCCCAGCCTGCGTTGCCAGCCCAGCCGGCGTTGCCAGCCCAGCCGGCGTTGCCAGCCCAGCCGGCGCATTCGGCCCGATCGGGCCTGCCGACCCGGTCAGCTCTGCCTGCCCGCGCACCTCAGCAGGCCCGCTCGCCTCATGAGGCCCGCTCGCCTCACGAGGCCCGCTCACCTCATGAGGCCCGGCCGGCTCGGCCGGGCCGGTCGGTCATGCCGACCCGGCAGCTTCCGCCGAGCCATACAGCTGACCAAGCTCCCCTGGCGGCGCCGGTGACCCTGGCAGCACCAGCGATCCCGGCACTGCCAGTGGTCCAGGCTGGTCCGCCCTTCGCGGCTCGCTCGCAGACGCCAGGCACGGCGGCACCGCAGACGAGATCGGATCTGTTCGGACCGGGGTCAGGAAGCGGGCCAAGGCCAGCCTTCG
>Ga0116225_1000166_pt1 | contig 53814 bp, 47 predicted proteins | sample Sb_taG_8_FD_88968 | JGI IMG/M metagenome (GOLD analysis project Ga0116225, IMG submission 88968) | Peat soil microbial communities from Weissenstadt, Germany - Sb_50d_c_BC metaG | ecosystem: Environmental > Terrestrial > Soil > Wetlands > Peat | place: Germany: Weissenstadt | collected 2010-09-21 | reverse complement strand
CCAGCGCATCGTCATCACCGCCTCGTCCACGCGGCCAAGCTGGCGCAGCACTGCCGCCATGTTGCGATAGGCGGCCAAGCCGTCGGGCTGTGCGGCAATGCTGTTGCGGAAAGCGGCCACCGCCGCCTCGGCATTGCCCAAGCGGCGCTCGACCACGCCCAGAACGTTGTGAACATCGGGCATATAGGGCGACTGCGCGGCGGCGATGCGTAGCGCCCGCGCCGCCTCGTCGAACCGGTTTACCGCCTGTAAAGCGACACCATAGTTATATTGCGCCTGGGGATCGTTGGGATCGAGCGCGAGGCCTTGGCGATAGGCCTCCAGCGACTCCTCGCCGCGCCCCACTTTTTTCAGCATCACGGCAAGGTTGCAATAGGCCTCGGCGAAAGCGGGATGGTGGTGCAAGCAATTCTGGAAAAAGGCGATCGCCGCGTCAATGTCGCCGCCGCGATAACAAAGCAGACCGACAAGGTGCAGGGCTTGAGCGTTGGTCGGATCGGATTCAAGTATTTTCTCGCAAGCGCTCAAACTGCCGGCAAAATCAGCGCGGGAATAAAGGGCGCGAGCTTCGTTAAAGGCTTGAGTCATGATTTCATCGATCGAACTGTTAAACCAACTTCCGCCGCCGCCTCGCCGTCTTGGCCCAACGAACTCTGTCATTGCGCTCCATGGTCGCGCAAGCGCTTTTTGCCCATGATCAAGGCTCTCCGGCAGAGGCAAGCGGGCAATATATTCCGCAGCCCGGCAACATTTTCCGATCCACCCCACCCCACTGCGGCCATTTCCCCGCATCGCCTGCTGGAGACGCCCGATAAATGGCGGAAATGCGGGATTGGCACGCTCTCTGCATTGATTGTGGCGTCACCCGATTGGCAAGGGACGAGAATCATGGACGTGAATGCAGTCGCAACAACAACCCGGACGCGGGACCAGTCTCAATCGACGGTTTCCGGCGACACCCAGACCAGCGCGTCCACTGGCTTTGGCGGGTTTGCGGCGTTGCTGACACAGCCCCAGGTTTCAACCCAGGGCGCCACGATGATGGCGACCCAAGCCTTGATGACGCTGACCTCGAACGCCGCCAGCACCGTCGCCTTGGCCCCGCAGCCGCAGCCCGCCCCGACGCCACAGCCCGCGCCGCAGCAGCAGGCTTCCGCCGCCCCCGCGCCGCGTCCCTACCAGGCTCCGACCTCGGCCAGCAGCGACAGCAGCAGTGACAGCGACAACAGCAGCGACGACACCCAGGCTGCCGCCCAGTCGAACAACGCCCCGGCAGCGCCCGCCGCCCCGGCGCGCCCGGCCAAGAGCAACAATGCGACCTCGTCGAACAGCGACGACAGCGCAAGCAGCAGTTCCGCCGCGTCGTCCCAGGACGATGACAAGACCGCCGACCCGATCGCCGTTCCCGGCGTGGCGCTCTTGGTTCCGGTGGTCCAGCCGGTCGCCACCGCGCCGCAAGCGCCGACCGGCGGCACCGCCTCGTCCCAGCCGCAGACCGCCCAGCCTGCCGTCGGCCCCGCCGCCGGCCAGACGCTGGCCGCGCCGACTGCTCCGGGCGCCGCCACTCAGCCGCAATCCGCCACCGCGCCGGCTGCCGCGCTTGCCGCCGCCGCCAACACCGCGGCAGCCGCACCGGCCGACACCACCACCCCGACGTTCCAGGCCGCCCTGTCCGCGACCGCCGCCAGCCCGGCCAGCGCCAAGGCCGCCGCGACGGCGGCGACGGCGACCCCCGATGCCGCTCAGAGCAACACCCCGGCCAGCGCCCAATCCGAAGACCTGGCGCGCATCGCCGGCTCCACCCCGGTCAGCGTGAAGGTCGCCACCGCCGCCGCGCCGGGCGTTGCTCCGCAGAGCGCCGCCGGTTTGGTTCCCGGCGCCGCCGTTCTGGCCGACGCCTCGGCCCAGTCCGGCTTGCAGCAACAAGACCTGGGTCAGCCCGGCAACAATTCCGGCACCCCGGCCTCCGGGCAGTCGAGCCCGACGGCAGCCGCGGCAGCGGCACCGGCCGTGGCGGCCACCGCCGCGTTCGATCCGGCCGCCGCCGCGCAGTCGGCGTTCACCTTCTCGTCCGCCGCCCAAACCGCTGCCGCGCCGACCACCTCGGCCACCGCCGGGACGGCGGCGATCGGCGCCACCTCGGCCGCCAGCGCGACCAGTGCCGCCGCGCCGCAAACCGCCCCAACCGCCGCCCTGGGCACGCCGCTGGCCAGCCAGACCGACAGCGCCAAGGCTTCGGCGGCGACGCAGACCGCGCGCCCGCAGACTCCGGCCACCCCGGCCGAGCAGCTCAAGGTGCAGATCCTCAACGGCATCAAGGCCGGCGCCAGCACCATCAGCGTTCAGATGACCCCGGAAAGCCTGGGCCGCGTCGAAGTGAAGCTGGAAATGCAGGACGGCCAGGTCAAAGCCACCGTCACCGCCGACCGGCCGGAAACGCTGCAAATGCTGAAGAACGACTCGTCGTCGTTGCAGCAATCCCTGCGCGACGCCGGTTTGAATGCCGACTCCAACTCCTTGACCTTCAACCTGCGCAGCGACCAGCAGCAGCAGCAGGCCAATCAAGGGCAGCAAGGCCAGGCACAGACCAATCAGCGCGTTCGCGGCGTCGATATGAGCAGCGACGCCGACACTCTTCTTGATAATGCGGCCGCGATGGCCGCCACCCGCTCGAGCGCCCTAAGCGCCGCCGGCGGCGTTGATATCAACGTTTGATCCGGAGGCCACCCCGATGACCGTCACCAGCGCCACCAACTCCACCTCCCCCACCTCGGTCGCCTCCAGCTCCTCGGCCAGCCAGTCGGCCATTGCGCAGCAGTCGCTTGCCGGCAACATGAACTCGTTCCTGACGCTGCTGACCGCGCAGTTGAACAACCAGGATCCGCTGTCGCCGACCGACAGCTCGCAGTTCACCAACCAGTTGGTGCAGTTCGCCGCCGTCCAGCAGCAGATCGACATCAACGCCAATCTTGAAAAGATGCTGGCCACCAGCAATTCGAGCGAAATGGCCAGCGCCGTGACCTATCTGGGCAACACGGTGACGGGCGTCTCCACCCAGCTGCCGCTGCAAAGCGGTGCGGCCAATCTGGATTACACGACGCCGGCCGGTTCCGCGAAAGTCACCATCACCATTTCGGACTCGGCAGGCAACATCGTCTCGTCCGCCGCCGGAGACAGCACCGCCGGCACCCATGCCTATTCGTGGAACGGCCAAAATATGTACGGCGTTCAACAGTCGGACGGCACCTATACGGTGGCGATCAATTCGGTCGGCACCGACGGCACCAACACGACGGTTGACGCGGCGGTTTCCGGCGTCGTCACCAGCATGGGCATGGACGCCAGCAACAACGTGCAGCTTTACATGAACGGCGTCGACATGCCGCTCGCCAGCGTCATCAAGGTCACCCTGCCGATGGGCACCTCTGCCAGTTCCGCCAGTTCGTCGACGGCCAGCAACACGGCGTCCAGCAGCAGCAAGACCGGAACTTGAACTCAATCCCCCACATCTACGCAGCCCGAGTCAGTCTCGACGGGCAACGGACAGACGGGCAGCATAGGAGGATGAAATGAGCTTATAAGGTGCATTGTTCTCGGGAGTTTCGGGCCTTGCGGCTCAGTCGAGCGCCATGGGCGCCATCTCCGACAACATTTCGAACGTCAACACCATCGGCTACAAGGGAACCCAGGTCAATTTCCAGACCCTGGTGACCTCGCAGGTGTCCAGCACCGAATATTCGCCGGGTGGTGTGCAGTCCAAGCCGCACGCCGGCATCGACGTCCAGGGCCTGTTGCAGGCGACCACGTCGTCAACCGACATCGCGTTGTCGGGCCAGGGCTTCTTCATCGTCAACTCGTCGGCCACCCCGGCGACCGAAGACGGCCAGTTCGCCTATACCCGCGCCGGTTCGTTCACGCCCGACAAGAATGGCTATTTGCAGAACGCCGCCGGCTTCTATCTGCAAGGCTGGCCGCTGACCGCCACCGACAACAGCGCCGCCGCCGCCCCTGGGGCCGAAACGATCAACGGCAACACCTATATGAAGGCCTATGAGACGGCCTCCGGCATGCACTACGTCAACCAGAACATCGTCAGCGACACCGAATTGCAGCCGCTGAACGTCAACGCCATCGGCGGCACGGCGCAGGCCAGCACCACGATCAGCATGGCCGCCAACCTGCCCTCCGGCGATCCGATCTACTCGCCGACCGCCGCTCCCAGCACCACCGGCGGCGACGGCACATATAGCACCAACGTCCTGCTGTACGACTCGCTGGGCAACACCCACAATGCCGCCTTCAACTGGACCAAGACCGCCACCAACGACTGGAACCTGGCCGTCACCCCGCCCGACGGCTCGGCGGTGGCGACGATGACCAACTACACCACCTCGGTGCCGCCGACCAATCAGGTGTTCAGTTCGGCCGGGCAGCTCAATTTCAACCAGTTGCCGCCGGTCGGCTCGTATTTGAGCATCGGCGGCGTGCAGGTGAATTTCCTGAACAGCAGCGTCGCCGCCGTGCCGGCTGACTCCGATGCCGTCGCCGCCTCCGTTGGCCCCCCTGCTGTCGCCGCCTCGCCTGCGATGATCAACATCGACATGAAGGGCATGACCACCAGTTCCCCCTCGGACATGGTGAAAAGCCTGGTGTCTCATCTGAACGCCATGGCCTCGGACCCCATCACCTACCCGGTCGGAGCGGCGGCGCTGAATGGCGGCTTGGCCGATGGCGGCAGCCGTTTCGGCCAGTCCGCCGGCACCCTGACGATCACCCAGGAACCCGGCGCGGCGGCGATCTCGGTCAACTGCACCTCCAACGCCACCACCGGCCTGGGTGACACGGTGGTCCAGAGCGGCTCTGGTCAGGGCAGCGGCGCCAGCCCGCCGGGACTGTTCACCATCCCCGCCATCGACACCGCCTATGTGTCTCAGACGCTGTCGCCGGTCGCTCCTCAAACCTTCACCATGAACGCCCTCCCAACCCGCTCGCTCGATGTCGCCGGCACAACCGTAACCTGGGCCAACATCATCACCAAGACCGAGGCCGGCACGCTACCCTATATTGGTCCCACCGCCACCCCGCCGACCATGACCGAGTTGGCCACCAGTGCGGCCGCCTATATCACTAGTCTGGGCACCGGCGTCACCGCCTCGGCCAGCGGCACCACGCTGACCGTAACCTCGCCGACGGCGGCGACCCCCAACAATGTGCCGATCCAGTTGAACAAGGGCGGCCTCACCACCGAGCTGGAAGCGGTGTCGCCGTCGGGCGACCCGACCGGCACCATTCTGTTCGGTCAGACCGGCAGCTATTCCAGCACCACTGGCAACGCCATCGCCTTCAACGGTTCCGGCGCACCGGCCAGCATCATCCCCAACACCATGTCGGTCGTGTGGGCCAACGGCTCCGAGGATCAGACCTCCAACAATCCAAGCGGCCCGGAAAAGCCGTGGATCGCCCTGTCGCTTGGCAGTATCGGCCAAACCAACGGCATGACCCAGTTGGGCGGCGGCTATGTGGTCAACACGCTGACGCAGAACGGCGCCAAATTCGGCAACTTCTCCGGCGTGACCATCGGCTCCGACGGCGTGGTGACCGCCTTGTTCGACAACGGCGTGCGCTCTCCGGTGTTCCAAATCCCGATCGCCACCTTCGCCAACCCCGACGGCATGGCGACGGAAAGCGGCAACGTGTATATCGACACCACCACCTCGGGCTCGTACACCGTGCGCGCCCCCGGCCAAGCCGGATCGGGCACCGTCGCCGCGTCGTCGCTGGAATCCTCGACCGTCGATCTGGGCACCGAGTTCACCAACATGATCGTGGTCCAGCGCGCCTATTCGGCCTCGGCCAAGATCATCACCACCGCCGACGCGATGCTGGACGAACTGCTGGGCATCAAGCGTTAAGGGCCGCGTTCTTTTTCATCGTCGCCCGCCCCCGGCCGCTTCGACGGCGTCCGGGGGCGCTGCGATTCCGGCCACAGCGTATCCGCGGCGCCACACCCGGCAAGTTTTGCCGAGGTGTTAACGTCTCTTTCACTTTAGAGGTATAGCGTCGCATCTTATGGCATAAGCTATCCACGCCAGAACCACGCCCCGAGGGACTCCCGCCGTGAACTCGTTCCTTCAATCCCTCAAGAATCTTGGAACGATGCGCCTGACGGCCATCGCTGGCGGCGGCGTGGCCGTCTTGGCCTTCTTCATCTACATGATGGCGCGCCTGTCCTCGCCGCCGATGGAACTGCTGTATGGCGGCTTGGAACTCCAGGATGCCAACCAGATCGTTACCAAACTGCAAACCGACAAGATTCCCTACGAACTGCGCCACGACGGCAGCGAAGTGTGGGTTCCCAAGGACCAGAAGCTTGGCCTGCGGGTCAAGATGGCCGAGCAGCAACTGCCCAGCAGCGGTTCGGTGTCGACCGGCTACGAGTTGTTCGACAAGGGCGACGTGCTGGGCTCGACCAGCTTCATGCAGAACGTCAATCTGCTGCGCGCCATGGAAGGCGAACTGGCCCGCACCATCCACACCATCGACGGCGTCAAATCGGCCCGCGTGCATCTGGTGATGCCCAAGCGCGAAGTATTCAGCCGCGAGATGCAGGAACCCTCGGCCTCGATCGTGCTGAAGATGGACGGCAACCGCCACCTGTCGAAGGGGCAGGTGAAGGCCATCCAATATTTGGTGGCGGCGGCCATTCCCAAACTCAAGCCGTCGCGGATTTCGATCATCGACGACAAGGGCACCTTGCTGGCGCGCGGCTCTGAAGACGAAAAAGAAGCCCTGTCCGACAACGCCGACGAAATGAAGCTGGCGACCGAACAGCGCTTGCAGCACACCATCGAGGAATTGATCGAACGCTCGATCGGCCCCGACAAGGTGCGCGCCGAAGTGTCGGTCGAAATGGACTTCGACCGCGACGCCACCACCACCGAATCCTATGATCCCGAGAGCAAGGTCGAACGCTCGCACGTCACCGTCGAAGAAGGCGATCAGACCACCGATGCCGAAACCTCCGCCGTCAGCGTCCAGCAGAACCTGCCCGACGCCGGCGCCAACAACGCCGGCGCGCGCAGCCAGAGCAAGCAGAACCGCACCCAGGAAACGGTGAACTACGAAATCTCCAAGACCGTGAAAAATCACGTCAAGGAATTGGGCACCGTCAAGCGCATCACCGCCGCCGTGCTCATCGATGGCCGCTACGGCGCCCCCGCCGACGGTCAGACCAAGATGACCTATCAGCCGCGCGACGAAAAAGAGATGGAGCAGTTCGCCGCGCTGGTGCGCAACGCCATCGGCTACGACGCCAATCGCGGCGATCAGGTGGAGGTCACCAACCTGCCCTTCGTCGGCCATGACGAGCCCGAACCGACCGGCGCCGAGAACAAGCTGTTCGGCATGGACCGCGACTTCGTCGAAAAGATCGCCTCGAATTTGGGCCTGTCGGTGGTCGCCATCCTGTTCCTGCTGCTGGTGCTGCGTCCGCTGGTCAGCCGCGCCGTCGAATCGATGGCCGCCAACCCCGCCACCGCCGATGGCCGCCGCCTGCTGGCCGACCATGGCTCCATGGTGCCGCCGCTGCTGGCCGCCGGCGGCATGCCTCCGGCCCCGGCGCCGGGGATGCTGCCCGACGAGATGGACACCGTCGACGAATTGATCGACATCGACAAGGTCGAGGGCCGCGTCAAGGCGTCGTCGATCCGCAAGATCGGCGAGATCGTCGAGAAACACCCCGAGGAAGCCCTGTCGATCATCCGCGCCTGGATGTATGCCGATGTCTAGCCTTGCCTTTGCCATGACCCCCGCGACTACGCTACGGGCACTCACCGGGATGCCGAGCCATGGCACGCGTTAAAGAAGACTACCGCACCCTATCGGGCGCCCAAAAAGCCGCCATCTTGATGCTGTCGCTGGGCGAGGAGCAATCGTCCAAGCTGTTCGCCATGATGGATGACGAGGAGATCAAGGAAATCTCCCAGTGCATGGCCAATCTGGGCACCATCAACGCCGGGCTGGTCGAACGGCTGTTCGTCGAATTCGCCGATCAAATCTCTTCGACCGGCTCGCTGGTCGGCTCGTTCGAGAGCACCGAACGCCTGCTGCTCAAGACGCTGTCGAAAGACCGCGTCGAGCTGATCATGGAAGAAATCCGCGGCCCCGCCGGCCGCACCATGTGGGACAAGCTGGGCAACGTCAACGAGACGGTGCTGGCCAATTATCTGAAGAACGAATACCCGCAAACCGTCGCCGTGGTGCTGGCCAAGATCAAGGCCGACCATGCCTCGCGCGTGCTGGCGCTGCTGCCGGAAAACTTCGCCATGGAAGTCATCATGCGCATGCTGCGCATGGAAGCGGTACAGAAGGAAGTGTTGGACGGCGTCGAAAAGACCCTGCGCACCGAGTTCATGTCGAACCTGGCCCGCACCGCCCGCCGCGATGCCCACGAGTTGATGGCCGACATCTTCAACAACCTGGACCGCAATGCCGAAAACCGCTTCATGACCGCCCTCGAAGAGCGCAATCGCGAATCGGCCGAGCGCATCAAGGCCCTGATGTTCACCTTCGAGGATCTGATCCGCATCGACATGACCGGCATCCAGACGCTGCTGCGCCACGTCGAAAAGGACAAGCTGGGCCTCGCCCTCAAGGGCGCGTCGGACACCGTCAAGGAACTGTTCTTCAAGAACATGTCCGAACGCGCCGGCAAGATGCTGAAAGACGACATGGAAGCCCTGGGTCCGGTCCGCCTGCGCGACGTCGATCAAGCGCAGAGCCTGATCGTGGTCATGGCCAAGGAACTGGCGGCCAGCGGTCAGATTGTCATCTCGGAAGGCCGAGAAGAAGACGAGTTGGTGTATTAAGCCATGGCAAAGCTGCAAAAATTCACCTTCGACCTGGATTTCGGCGCCTCGCGGACCGAAGCGCAAGAGCCGGCCGACATCTACAGTCAAGACCCGGCGGCGATGATCATGGAAGCGGAGGAAGAACTTCCCCCGCCGCCGCCGCCGCCGATGTTCTCCGAGGACGATTTGGCCCTGGCCCGCGAACAGGCCTTCGAAGCCGGACGCGCCGCAGGGCTGCAAGAGGCGGAGATGGCCACCGAACGCCTGCTGGCCTCGGCGCTGCAAGAGATCCCGGCCAGCCTGCGCGAAGCCGCCGCCGCCGACATGGCCGCCAATGAAACCCGCGTGCGCGACTGCACCGTCGTCGCCATGACCGCGATCAAGAAATTGCAGCCGGCAATGGCCAAGCTGCATGCTCTCGATGAAATCGAAGTGGTGATCCAGGAATGTCTGGCCCAGCTTGACCGTGACGTCCGCGTCACCATCCGCGTTAACCCGGCTCTGGCCGAAGGCGTGCGCGAATACGCCGAGCGGGCCGCCCAGGCGACCGCGTTCGAGGGCAAGCTGGTCTACACCGCCGACCCCCGCGTGCCCGCCGGCGATTGCCGGGTCGAATGGGGCGATGGCGGCGCCGAACGCGATGAGGCTCGCATCTGGGCGGAAATCGATACTATCGTGCTGAAGGCTCTGGGCGTCCCCAACCCGCAACCTCCGCAAGAGACCGAGATTCCCGCCTGACCGTATAGGAGAATGTGATGGCCGATTTTGAATTGAACGAACTGCGGGACATGCAGGACCAGGACGACATGAACGATGGTCCGCGCTCGGCGCGTGACCTGGAAGCCGTCTATGACATCCCCGTGCAGGTTTCAGCGGTCTTGGGCAAGGCGACCATGCAGGTCAATCAGTTGCTCAAGCTGGGCCGTGGCGCCGTCGTCGAACTGGACCGCAAAGTCGGCGAGGCCATTGACATCTACGTCAACAACCGCCTGGTCGCGCGCGGCGAAGTGGTCGTCGTCGAGGATCGCCTGGGCGTGACCATGACGGAAATCATCAAAACCGACCGTAGCTGACGAATAGAGTAGGACAGGATGCAGCTTCTCATCATCGGCACGCTGGACGGACAGGTCGGAGCCGCCAGCCAGATCGCCATGGCGCGCGGGGCGCGGGTGGCGCATGTCGACACCATCGGCGCGGCCCTTGACGTGCTGCGCTCGGGCCAGGGCGCGGATCTTGTGATGATCGACGTCAAGTTCGACATCAAGGGTCTGGTCGAAAGCCTGGCCGCCGAGCGGATCAATGTTCCGGTGATCGCCTGCGGCATCAATACCGACGCCGCCGCCGCCGTGCGCGCCATCAAGGCGGGCGCCAAGGAATACATCCCGCTGCCGCCCGACGCCGACCTGATCGCCGCCGTCATCGCCGCCGTCACCGAGGAAAGCCACGCCATCGTCTTCCGCGACCCGATCATGGGTCAGGTTTTGCGCATGGCCGAACAAGTGGCGCCCAGCGACGCCTCGATCCTGATCACCGGCGAATCGGGCACCGGCAAGGAATTGGTGGCCCGCTTCATCCACAAGAAAAGCCGGCGCGCCAACAAACGCTTCGTCGCCGTCAACTGCGCCGCCATCCCGGAAAACCTGCTGGAATCCGAACTGTTCGGCCACGAAAAGGGCGCTTTCACCGGCGCCGTGGCCCGCCGCTTGGGTAAGTTCGAAGAAGCCAATGGCGGCACCCTGCTGCTTGACGAAGTCACCGAGATGGACCCGCGCCTGCAAGCCAAGCTGCTGCGCGTGTTGCAGGAAAAGGAAATCGACCGCGTCGGCGGCTCCAGCCCGGTCAAGGTGGATGTGCGCATCGTCGCCACCTCGAACCGCAACATGGACGAACATGTGCGCGGCGGCGGCTTCCGCGAGGATCTGTATTTCCGCCTGAACGTGGTCAATATCCGCCTGCCCGGCCTGCGCGAACGGCCGCTCGACATCGAGATCCTGGCCAACCATTTCATCAAGAAATACGCCGAGGTCAACGGCCTGCCCGCCCGCCCGCTGTCCGACGTGGCGCGCCGCATGCTGGTCACCCACCACTGGCGCGGCAATGTGCGCGAGTTGGAAAACACCATGCACCGCGCGGTGCTGCTGGCGTCGGGCGACGTCACCGGCCCCGAGGCGATCCTGCTGAGCGGTGCCCCGGTCAATCCCGATCCGGCGACGATCCTGGTCGCCAATGCCGCCGCCGCCGCGTCCGCCGCGACCAATGCCGGCACCAAGCAACTGGTCGGCCGTACCGTCGCCGACGTCGAACGCGACCTGATCATCGACACCTTGCAGCACTGCCTGGGCAACCGCACCCACGCCGCCAACATCCTCGGCATTTCGATCCGCACCTTGCGCAATAAGCTTCGCCAGTACACCGACGAAGGCATTCCCGTTCCGCCAGCCGGCGAAGCGGAACGTAGCGCGCTCTAGGAAAGATTTAAGCCGTGGCCGATGACGCCGAAGCAGCCGCCAATGGCGGTATGAGCCAAGCCATGGGAGCCCTGACCGCCGTGCTGAAGCGCGGCGATCTGGCCTTCGCCATCGGCGTGGTGCTGCTGCTGGTCGCCCTGATTCTGCCGATGCCGACCTGGCTGCTGGATTTCTCGCTGGCCCTGTCGCTGACCTTTTCCGTAATGATCCTGATGACCGCGCTGTTCATCGGCAAGCCGATGGAATTCAGCACCTTCCCGGTCGTTCTGCTGATGGCGACGCTGCTGCGCCTCGCCCTCAACCTGGCCTCGACCCGTCTGATCCTGTCGCATGGCCATGAAGGAACAGCCGGCGCCGGACACGTTATTCAGGCCTTTGCCGGCTTCGTCATGGGCGGCAGCTTCGTCATCGGCATCATCGTGTTCTCGATTCTGGTGATCGTGAACTTCGTCGTCATCACCAAGGGTTCATCGCGTATCGCCGAAGTGGCCGCCCGCTTCAACTTGGACGCCATGCCCGGCAAGCAGATGGCCATCGACGCCGATTTGTCGTCGGGCCTGATCGACGAACCCACCGCGCGCAAACGGCGCAAAGAGCTGGAGGGCGAAAGCGCCTTCTTCGGCGCCATGGACGGCGCCTCGAAATTCGTGCGCGGCGATGCCGTCGCCGGCTTGATGATCACCTTCATCAACGTCATCGGCGGCATGATCATCGGCATGGCGCAACAGGGGCTGAGCTTCAGCCAAGCCGCCGATTTCTATACCAAGCTGACCGTCGGCGACGGTCTGGTGACGCAGATCCCGGCGCTGATCGTGTCGATCGCCGCCGGTATGCTGGTGACCAAAGCCGGCTTGCAGGAATCCACGGAAAAGGCGCTGTTCGCCCAGTTGGCCGGCTATCCCAAGGCGCTGGCGCTGAGTTCGTTCCTGCTGCTGTCGATCGCCCTGCTGCCCGATATGCCGATGGCGCCGTTCCTGATTCTGTCGCTGATGACCGGCAGCGCCGCCTTCTTCCTCAACAAAAGCCAGGACGCCGCCACGGCGCTGGCCCTGGAGACGGCGGAACGCGGCCCCGTCGAGGCTCCGGTGGCCGATGAGCCAATCTCGACGGCCTTGAAGATCGACAATGTCCGGCTGGAGCTGGGCTATGGCCTGCTGTCGATGATCAACAATCCGCGCGGGCAACGCCTGACCGACCAGATCAAAGCACTACGCCGGGCGCTGGCTGCCGAAATGGGCTTCATCATGCCCAGCGTGCGCATTCAGGACAACATGCAGCTGCCGGCCAATACCTACATCGTCTACGTCAAGGAAGTGGAAGCCGGGCGCGGCGATTTGCGGCCCAACATGCTGTTGGTCATGGATCCGCGCGGCGAGGACATCACCCTGCCCGGCGAGAAGACCAAGGAGCCGACCTTCGGCCTGCCCGCCGTGTGGATCGATTCCACCAGCCGCGAAGAGGCGTTGTTTCGTGGTTATACCGTGGTCGATCCGTCGACCATCATCACCACCCATCTGACCGAGGTGATCAAGGATCACATGCCGGAGTTGCTGTCCTACTCCGAAACGCAAAAGCTGCTCGACGAGTTGGATAAGGAAAACCAGAAGCTGGTCGCCGACATCATCCCCGCCCAATTCACCCTGGGCGGCGTGCAGCGGGTGTTGCAGAACCTGTTGCAGGAACGCGTCACCATCCGCGACCTGACCACCATCTTGGAAGGCATCGCCGAGGCTTGCGGCCATACCCGCAACGTCATGATCGTCACCGAGCATGTGCGCACCCGCCTGGCCCGCCAAATCAGCGACGCCAATTCCGGCCCGCAAGGCTTCATCCCGCTGGTCACGCTGTCGCCGGAATGGGAGCAGGGCTTTATCGACGCGCTGCAAGGCACCGGCGAGGAACGCCAACTGGTCATGGCGCCGTCGCGCCTGCAGGAATTCATCTCCAAGACCCGCCAGACCTTCGAGCGCTTCGCCATGCAGGGCGAGACTCCGGTTCTGTTGACCAGCCCGACGGTGCGCCCCTATGTGCGCTCGATCATCGAACGCTTCCGCCCGGTGACCGTGGTCATGTCGCAGTCGGAAATCCACCCCAAGGCCAAGATCAAGACGATGGGGCAGATCTAACCGATGCGTCTCAAGTCCTACACCGCCCCCAGCATGGCCGAGGCCATGCACATGGTCCGCTCGGAACTGGGAGACGATGCCATCATCGTCTCGACCCAGCGGGCGGCGGGGGGCAAGGGCGTGCGCATCACCGCCGCCCTGGAGCCGTCGGACGTCGAGGACGCCATCGGCGAGATGCTGGCCGAGGCCAACCGCACCCCTGCCGCCGAGGTGGTCAAGGACGCCTTGACCGAACACGGGGTGCCGCCGCGTCTGGTCGAGCGGCTGATCAACTCGATCCATGCCAGCGGCATCGACGACCCCACCTTGGCCTGTACCTCGGCGCTGGAGGCCGGCTTCGCCTATGCCCCCCTGCCCGACCATGGAGCACCGCGCCCATTCATGTTGATCGGCCCGCCCGGCACCGGCAAATCAATGGTGGTGGCCAAGCTGACCGCCCGCTCGGCGCTGAAGAACCGCCGCGTCGGCGTCATCACCTGCGATAATTTGCGCGCCGGGGCCACCGAGCAATTGGCCGCCTTCACCCGCATTTTGGAAATCGAACTGATCTCGGCACGCGGCCCCGACAGCCTGCGCAAGGCCGTCGAGGCCACCCAAGGCCAGTTCGACGTGGTCTTCATCGACAGCCCCGGCCTCAACCCGTTCAAGCTGACCGACCTCGAATTCCTGACCAACTTGATCGAGGCGGGCAATGTCGAACCCATCCTGGTGCTGGCCGCTGGCGGCGACGCCAACGAGGCCGCCGAGATCGGCGAGGCCTTTGGAGGCATCGGAGCAACCCGCTTATTAGCCACGCGGCTTGACACCACCCGCCGTCTCGGCTCAATCATGGCCGCTGCCGATGCCGCGCCGTTGATGTTCTGCGATGTCAGCGCATCACCGAATGTCGTCAACGGCGTGACTTCCATCAGCGCTGGCACCATGGCTCGCATGATCATTCCGCAAGCCCCACTCGCCGCCGCACCGCCCGCACAGATTAGGACAGAGGCCACCCCATGACCGGAACCGCACCCACCCTGGCGCCCCGACCGGCTCAACGGGCCAAGGGTCGCAACGTCATTGCCGTGGCATCCGGCAAGGGCGGCGTCGGCAAGACTTGGTTCTCCATCACCCTGACCCACGCCCTGGCGCGGGCCGGACAGCGCGCCTTGCTGTTCGACGGCGATCTGGGGCTGGCCAATGTCGACATCCAATTGGGCCTGGTGCCCAAGCATGATTTGGGCAGCGTGGTCACCGGCCGCCTGACCCTCAACCAGGCGACCAGCAGCTTCCCCGAAGGCGGTTTCGACATCATCGCCGGACGTTCGGGCTCCGGTTCGCTGGCCAACATCCCGCTGTCGCGCCTGCAATTGCTGGGCGACGACCTTAATCTTCTGGCCTGCGCCTATGACCGCGTGGTGCTCGATCTGGGCGCCGGCGTCGAGAAGACCGTGCGCGCCTTGGCCGCCAATGCCGGCACCGTGCTGGTGGTGACCACCGACGAGCCGACCTCGCTGACCGACGCCTACGCCTTCATCAAGATCACGCATCTGGAACGCCCCGGCACCGATATGCGGGTGGTGGTCAACATGGCCAACTCGACGCGCGAGGGCGAGCGCATCTACAACACCCTGCTCAAGGCCTGCGAGGGCTTCCTGAAGATGTCGCCGCCGCTGGCCGGCGTCATCCGCCGCGACCTTAAAGTGCGCGAGGCCATCCGCAACCAGATGCCGCTGCTGACCCGTTCGCCCAACAGCGAAGCCGCCGCCGACGTCGAAGCCATCGTCGAGAAGCTGCTGAGAGGGCGATGAGTTCGATCCCGCCGTCGCCACCGCCCACCGGAGCGGCCCCCACGCTGCCGCCGGCGGCATCGACGGCGACTGTGATTTCGACCGACAACGCCTCCCAACTGGCGGCGTTGACCCCTAGCACCGTCATCGACGCCAGCGCCAGCGCCACCGCCGTGCGCGGGCAGATCCAGCTTCAGACCGATTCCGGCACCATGGTCGTCAAGCTGCCGATGACCGTGCCCGAAGGCGCCAGCCTGCAACTGCAGATGACCAGCCAGGGCGCCAATCCGCAATTCCGCGTGCTCAGCGTCAACGGCCAGCCTGTGGCGCTCAACGGGCAGCTGATCGGCGGCGCGGCTGTCGCCGGAGCCGCCACCCTCCCTCCCCGGTTGGCCAGCGGCGCGGCCTTTCTCGCCACCCCGGCGGCGGGCGGCTCGGCGGGATCGGGCGGAGCCGGACTGTCCATGGCCAACGCCGCCGGCAACGCCCTTCAGGGCAAAGCGGCAAACCTCCTTACCGCCGCCGGCCCGCTCGCCCCCAACCTGGGCGGCGCGGCGACCATGGCGACCGGCATTTCCGCCACGCTGATCCATGCCGGCGGAGCCGGCCTGCCCAGCGGCGCCACCTTCACCGTGCGCATCGCCGCCATTCAATTGCCCGCCGACATCGCCACGGGCGGCAACCCGACCGCTTCCGCCGGCACTCCAGGGAGCACAGCCGATGCCGGCCCCAATCTGGCCACCGCCCAACTGGGCCGCCAAGCCTATGGCGCCAGCGCGCCGCCATTGTCTGCCGGCCCGCCGCTGCCCACCGCCACGCCGCCAGCGGCCCCCTCAGCGACAGCTCCGACCGCCAACCCCGCCACGCCCGACGCCACCGCCACGCCACAGCCGCCCGGCGGAGAGGGTGCGGCATCCGACAACAGCGGTGAAAAGCCGGCGGAGCAATTCCCCAGCGGTCCCGACAGCGCCAGCGGCAGCAGCGCCAGTAGCAGTTCCGGCACCAGCGCACCGCCGCCGTCCGCCGCTTCGGCCAGCGAATCCGCGCTGCCCCGCATGCTGACCGCCGTGGTCGCCCCCAACAGCAATGCGGGGCGTCCATTGTTGCAGACCGAGCTGGGGCTGGTGGCGCTCGACACCGCAATCGAGCTGCCGGCGGGCTCGCGCGTCGAATTGCAGACGGTGGGCGCTACAACCCTGCCTCCCTCCTTGCCCCCCACCGACAAGCCGCCCGCCGCCACCCCACAGACCAACTGGCCGGCACTCGACGAGGCAATGGAGACCCTGCGCCAGACCGATCCCGCCGCCGCGCAGCAACTGACCCAGCGCCTGCCGGAAATCGGCCCACGCCTGGGGCCGACCCTGATCGCCATGACGGCGGCGATTCAGTCCGGCAATGTGCGCGGCTGGCTAGGCGAAGGACCGTCCAAGGCGCTGGAAAGGGCCGGACGCAAGGATCTGCTGTCCAGCATCAAAAGCGATCTTGGCGGCATGACCAGCGCCGCTAGCCTGCCGGCAGCGGGCGGGGAATGGATGAGCATGATGGTGCCGATGATGTTCGGCTCCGAGATCGAGCGCATCCGCATGACCGTGCGCCGCCCACCCGACGACGAAGAGACCGCCGACGCGCGCGAGGACGAGGGCACGCGCTTCCTGGTCGATGTCGATATGAGCCGGCTTGGCGCCTTGCAGCTGGATGGGCTGGTCAAGCGCAAATCCAAGCGTTTCGATCTGATCGTGCGCAGCCAGAAGCCTCTTGGCGACGAGTTGCGGCGCGAGATATCGGCGATCTTCGGGCGTTCGCTGGAGGGATTGAACATGGTCGGCGGCGCCACCTTCCTGCAAGGCACGCCCTTCGTCCAGCCGATCCCGGCAGCCTTCGCGGTCAGGTCCGGCATGATGATCTAGGCCCCAAAGGAGATGTTCTCATAAGGTGTAGCGGTCCACGCCATAGGGGTGCTTGCTCCTTATGCCCAACCAAGGGTATTCCTGGCGGTCCCGGCCCGGCGGCGGGGTTCGGCGATGCCCGGCACGACACTTGCTTCGATACACCGCGACACCGCCACGGCGGCGCATGGATTTGCCTGAACGATGCATGACGAGATGAGCCATTCCCCCTCCGATCCGCTTGGGCATTACTCCGCCCTGGGCGTGGGGCCGCTCGCCGATGCCGCCGAGATCAAGACCGCCTATCGCCATCGCGCCAAAACCCTGCACCCCGACTACAATCCGTCGGAGGAAGCCGCCCAGGACTTCCTGCATGTTGTGGAAGCCTATCGTATTTTGCGCGACCCCAAGCGCCGCGAGCATTACGATTCCACCCTGTTGCTGCCGGCCCCGGTCGGCCTGATCGATCCCGAAGACCCCGAGCCCGAGCCGCTGACCTGCTCGCGCTGCGGCAAGGTGACGGCGCAGCCGCGCTACATCATCTTCCACAAGGTCAAAAGTTATCTGATCAAGACCCGCCGCAGCGCCATACGCGGCATTTTCTGCCGGGACTGCGCCGACCGCACCGCCATCCGCGCCAGCACCGGCACCTGGGTCACCGGCTGGTGGGGCGTCACCGGGCCGTTCCACACCCTGCGCGCCTTGTGGCGCAATCTGCGCGGCGGCGATCTGCCGCGCGCCGATAATTTGTGGGTCTTGCTGCATCAATCCCGCGCCTTTCTGGCGCGCGGCGACAACGACATCGCCCGCGCCTTGGCCGAACAGGCGCAGCACTTCGCCAAGGACGACCAGGACCGCATCCGCATCGCCCAACTGGCCACCTCGGCCGGCGAGGCCTCGCGCAAGCTGATCAACCGCTGGCACCCTTGGGGCCATGCCGCCTGGGTGCAGGCGCTGCCGCTGGCGTCCTTGGCCCTGGCCGTCTGCGTCGCCCTGGCCGTGGTGCTGTTCCGCGCCCAGACCGACAGCGTCAGCGCCGACATCAACGTCCACCCCGCCCAGGCCGGCGAGACCCGGCATGTCGCCGTGGAAATCCTGAAAGTCCGCCAAGGCCCGTCGCCGACCCAGCCGGTGGTGGCGCTGCTGGACCATTTCGCCACGGTGCAGGTGATGGACTCGGTCGGGCAAGGCGAATGGGCGCGCATCCTGACCCCCGCCGGAGTCACCGGTTATGTGCCGTCGCGCTATCTGTTCGGCGGCCCCGGCAACATCCCCAAAAGCCGCTGGTGCAGCGACCAGAAAGGCGAGGCTCCCGCCAATGGCGACGTGCTGATGCGCCGCACCGGCGGCGACCACCGCCTGACCGTCACCAACGCCACCGGCGAGGACGTGGTGGTGCGCCTGAAAACCCCCACCGGCCGCACCCTGCTGTCGTTCTTCGTCGAGGCCGAGTCCCACACCCAAATCAGCGGCCTGCCCGACGGCACCTTCCGCGCCGTCTTCGCCACCGGCGAGGAGTACAGCCGCGCCTGCGGGGTATTCCTGCAAGACATGCGCACCTTCATCGTCCCCACCGCCCAGGTCTTCCAAGCGGTCAGCCAAGCCGGACGCGGGCAAGACCTAAGCGTCACCATTCCGCCGCTTGGCGACGGTCCGGGGCAGTCGCATAGCCTGCCGATGGAAGGGTTTCTGGATAATTGAGGGATGGGGGGCATTGGTGGATGAAGGTATTTCTGGCGCACGATCCCTCGCCACGTCATGGCCGGACTTGTTCCGGCCATCCACGCCGGGCAACGAGTCAGTAATTACAAATATAGACTTAGGCATCTACCGCGTGGATACCCGCGACAAGCGCGGGCATGACGGCTTATTTGTTACCTCTGCTTCCGCTGGTGCTGAATCTGCCCGATCTCATCAAGGGTAAGCTGTTCGACCCGAGCCTCTTCCTCGCGTTCGTGCTTGGCGCGGGTTTTCTGCACTTCCTCGTAGACCTTCAGACCGCGATAGGCTTCGGCCAGACGGTCGCGGGATTGTTCGATTTCAATGCGTAGGTTGTGCAGGGCCAGTTGCAACTGCTCGCGGCGCACCCGGTGGTTGGTGGCGAAGGCGGCGTAGATCAAGCCGGCGCTGGTGGGGTCTTCAGAGGCGACTTTCTGCTCGCGCAGCAACTGCTTGTCCAGGCTCTCGCCGAACAGGATCCATTCGGTCTCGCGTTGTTGCAGGACGCCCAGCTCACGCTGACGCTCGTCCACCGTCCATTTGTTCAGACGGATCAGCGTATCGAGGTCTTTGGCCTTGCGCGACACCCCGCTTCCCCCTTATCAGGCCAGAATCTGGGCCAGCATGGCATAGCTGGTGGCGAGATCGGTGGCGTCATGCTTGCGCTGCGACAGGAATTCCTCCAGCACCGGGAAATAGCGGATGGCCTCGTCCACCTTGGGATCGGTGCCTTGGCGATAAGCGCCCAGACGGATCAATTCGGCCATGTCGTCATACAGCGCCAGCAGCTTGCGGGCGCGGCTGACCATGGCGTTTTCCTCGGCATTGTTGCAGCCCGGCATGGTTCGCGACACGCTGCGCAGAATGTTGATCGCCGGATAGCGGCCACGCTCGGCGATGGCCCGGTCAAGCACCACATGGCCGTCGAGGATGCCGCGCACGGCGTCGGCGATCGGTTCGTTGTGATCGTCGCCATCGACCAGCACCGTGAACAGCCCGGTGATCGCCCCCTGGTTGGCCGCGCCCGGTCCGGCGCGTTCCAGCAGGCGCGGCAGCTCGGCGAAGACGGTCGGGGTATAGCCCTTGCTGGCGGGAGGCTCGCCCACCGACAGGCTGATTTCGCGCTGGGCCATGGCGAAGCGCGTCACGCTGTCCATCAGGCACAGCACATCGCGCTGGATGTCGCGGAAATACTCGGCCACGGTCAGCGTCACATAGGCGGCCTGACGGCGCAGCAGAGCGGACTCGTCCGAGGTGGCGACCACCACCACGCTGCGCGCCATGCCGGCCTCGCCCAAATCGTCCTCGATGAACTCGCGCGCCTCGCGCCCGCGTTCACCGATCAGCCCGACCACCGACACGTCGGCCGAGGTATGTTTGGCCATCATCGACAGCAGCGACGACTTGCCGACGCCCGACCCGGCGAAAATGCCCATGCGCTGGCCGCGGCAGACGGTGAGGAAGGCGTTCATCGCCCGCACGCCCAAATCGACCTTGCCAGCGACACGTTGGCGGGAATGGGCCGGCGGCGGCTTGTTGCGCACCGGATAGGCGACGTCACCGAACGGCAGCGGCCCCAACCCATCGACGGGCTCGCCCATGGCGTTGATGACGCGGCCCAGCCAGCCGGGATGCGGATAGAGCACGGGATTGACGTCCAGCACCTCGACCCGGCAGCCCAGACCGACGCCGTCAAGGGTGCTGAACGGCATGATCAAGGCGCGGCCATCGCGGAAGCCCACCGCCTCGCAAATGACGCGGCGGTCGCGGGCGATGATCTGGCAGCGGTCACCGACCGACAGGCTGCGGCCCAGGCCGCTGGCTTCCACCAACAGGCCTTGCACCCCTTCGACCTTGCCGAAGTAGCGCACGGAAGGGATGCGGTCGAGGTCGCTGATCAAGCTTTTGACGAGAAAGGCCACGCGGGATTCCTTTTGGCACGTTTATAACCTAGCGCCGCTCCGTTAAAGCTTGGTAAACTATACCGAATCGTAACCATGATTCGACCGTGTTACCTTGCGTCGAGTGAAGTTACCCCCTTATGGTTACCACGTCATCAATAGAGACCGGGAACCGCGGGATATGCGTGTACTGATCGTCGAAGACGACCCGTTAACTTCGAAGAGCCTGGAACTGGCACTTCGCGCCGAAGGCATGGTTGTCGATGCCACCGCCATGGGTGAAGACGGGTTGGAGATCGGCAAGCTATACGACTACGATATTATTTTGCTCGACCTGCTGCTGCCGGACATGGACGGCTACGAGGTCTTGCGAAGATTGCGCGCCTCACGCGTCGAGACTCCGGTACTGATCCTGTCGGGGCTGACCGAAGCCGACAAGAAGGTCAAAGGCCTGGGTTTCGGCGCCGACGACTACCTGACCAAGCCGTTCGACCGCGCCGAACTGGTGGCCCGCATCCAAGCCATCGTCCGCCGCTCCAAGGGGCATGCCCAGTCGATCATCCGCACCGGGCGGCTCTGCGTGAACCTGGACATGCGCACGGTCGCCGTGGATTCCGAACCGCTGCATCTGACCGGCAAAGAATACGGCATCCTTGAACTGCTGTCGCTGCGCAAGGGCCAGACGCTGACCAAGGAACAGTTTCTGAACCATCTGTACGGCGGCATCGACGAGCCGGAACTGAAGATCATCGACGTCTTCATCTGCAAGCTGCGCAAAAAGCTGTCCACCGCCACCACCGGGGCCAGCTATATCGAAACCGTGTGGGGCCGTGGCTATGTGCTGCGCGATCCCGACGACAGTCCCGCCGTTGCCGGCCGCACGGCCAACCAAGGCGAAGCCGTGGCTGCGCGTCCCCAATAGGGGCATTGCCACCCGGCGCCTGAGCAAAAAAATAAAGACTGGAAAAACGGTCAACTCCCGGCGCAAGCCGGGAGGCTTCCGTTAGCGGGCGACGCTGGCCGAAAAGGCCGAAGGCGCCGCAGCGTCGCGGTTGATGCAATAAATGCCGCGCTGATTGGGCATCGGCTTGAAGCGGTCGGAGATACCCAGCACCGTCTCGGCCCCGCCCAGATACAAAATGCCGTCATCGGGCATTTGCTTGGAGATGGCTTCCAGCACTCGCGTCTTGGTCGGCTGATCGAAATAAATCAGCACGTTGCGGCAGAACACGATGTCGAACTGGCCCAACCCGCGCAGGTCATGCAGCAGATTGAATTCGCGGAACTGCACCATGGCGCGCAGGCCGGAATCGATCTGCCAGCTTTCGTCCTTCTTTTGGAAGTACTTGACCAGCATCTGGATGGGCAGGCCGCGCTGCACCTCGAACTGTGAATAAAGACCGGCCTTGGCTTTCTCCAGCATCTCCATCGAGATGTCGGTGGCCTGAATTTCGATGCGCCAGCCAGCCAGCTTGGCCGAGGCCTCTTTCAGCAGCATGGACAGGGTATAGGCTTCCTGGCCGCTGGAACAGGCGGCGGACCAGATACGGATAGACTTCTTGGCCGCCCGCGCCGCCATCACCTGCGGCAACACCACGTCGCGGAATTGATCGAACGGCTTGGTGTCACGGAAGAAGAAGGATTCGTTGGTGGTCATCGCCTCGGTGACGTCGCGAGCCAACTGCTCGTCGCGACCCCGCATCTTGACGACGATGTCCTCCAAGCCTTTGAGGTTGCGCTGACGCGCCAAGGGCATCAGCCGGCTTTCCAGCAGATAGGCTTTGTCGGGCGTGATGATCAGGCCCGACCGCTCCTTCAGCAGCTTGGCGACAAAGTCGAAGTCATCCGGGCGAAGCATCTTAACGCCTCGCCGCTTGCCGTAGGATGTACTGCGAAATCTCGGGCAAGGGGAGGATGGCGCTACAGATACCGGCGGTCGCCGCCGCGCCCGGCATGCCCCAGACCACGCTCGATGCTTCGTCCTGGGCGACCACGGTGCCCCCCGCCGCGACTACCACTTGGCCGCCGCGCGAACCGTCCGAGCCCATGCCGGTGAGGATCACCGCCAGCACCCGCTTGCCCCAGGCGGCGGAAATGCTGCGCAGCATCGGATCGACAGCAGGGCGACAGAAGTTCTCCGGCGGGTCTTTCTTCAGGCGGATGATCTTATCGACGCCGCGCACTTCCACGATCATGTGGAAATCGCCGGGGGCGATGTAGATGCGGTTCGACTTGATGACTTCGCCGTCCTTGCCCTCGGCGGCTTCCCAGCCGCTGATGCGGCTGATGTGCTCGGCCAGGATGGTGGTGAAGGTCGCCGGCATATGCTGGGTAATGAGGATCGGCTGGCGCAAGGTGCCAGCCTTGAGCGCGCCCAACACGGTGAACAGCGCCTGCGGGCCGCCGGTGGACGAACCGATGGCGATCACGTCGGGCGCCTCGGTCGAGGGCTGCCGCAAAGTGATCGGGCCGGGCGGATGCAGCGGAATGGGGGTGCGGGCTGGCGCGGCGGCGACCGTCGAGGTTGCCGGCGAGGTTGCCGTGGCGGCGCGCATCGTCGGCATGGCTCCGCCTCGACGCGAGCGGCGGCGGCGAGCGGCCAACGCCTTAACCTTTTCCAGCAGCTCCATCTTGAAGTTGCTGGCCCCGCTGATTTCGCGTGACGAGGTCGGCTTGGGGATATAATCGGCGGCGCCGGCTTCGATGGCGCGCATGCTGATGTCGGCGTTCTTCAACGTCAGCGTCGAGGCCATGATGATTTGCAGGTCTGGATCGGCCTTGAGCAGCTTGGGCAGGGCGGTTAGCCCATCCATCACCGGCATTTCGATATCGAGGATGACCACCTCGACGTCGTAGCGGTCGAGCGCCTGAATAGCCATCTGACCGTTGCCGACGGAGGCGATCACGGTATAGCCCGGCCCTTCTTCGAGCATGCGGGTGATCAGACCGCGCACGACGGCAGAATCATCGACCACCATGACCCGCACCGGGTCGGCGGAGGACGAGGACGCGACGGGGCGGTTTGCGCCGGGCTCTAGGGCCATGATACGTGGCTATCCGATCAGAGCAGGCCGACTTGCGAGAACTTGGCTTGCAGGATCTCACTGTCGAACGGTTTCATGATGTATTCGTTGGCGCCGGCCATAATCGCTTCTTGAATATGCTCGATGTCATTCTCAGTGGTGCAGAACACCACCACCGGATGCTCGCCGCCGGGCAGTTTTCGCAGTTCGCGCAGGAAATCGATGCCGTTCATGTTCGGCATGTTCCAATCCAGCAGCACGGCATCGGGCATGGCGGAAACGCATTTATCCAAAGCCACCTGGCCATCTTCGGCCTCGACGGTCTCGAAACTCAATTCATGCAGAATCTTTTTCGCCACCATACGGATGACTTTGGAGTCATCGACGATCAGACAAGACTTCATGCCACCCTTCGCTTTCAGCGGGATGAAAATGGGGCCAAGTTCGGCCCCATTATCTTAAATTACTTCGGACTTGGTAAAATCCAACAGCCGAGGCACGTCGAGGATGACCAAGAGCTTATCCTGCAAGCGGTAGATGCCATTGCTAAACTCGCGCCACAACAGATCCAAGGTCGGCGGATTGCGCTCGAACTTGGCCTTGGGCAGACTCAGCACTTCACCCACCGAATCGACACGCAGGCTGTACAACTCGCCGCGCATATCGACGACCACGTTCATGCCATCACCCTGACCGTCCTTGCGCTGCGGCAGACGCAGACGCAGACGGACATCGATGGCGGTGACGATGCGCCCACGCAGATTGAGCGAACCGGCGACCTCGGGCGGGGACAACGGAATGCGGGTGATCTTCTGCGGCCCCAGGACGTCCTGCACCATCAACACCGGGATGCCAAACATCTGGCCCTCGATGAACATGGTGACGAACTCTTCATGGTCCTCGGTCGAGGCCAAGTCTTGCGAGCCACGCTTGGTCGAGGGAACAATCTGGTTCATGCGGCACCTTTAACGGCGAGAGTTTGCGCCAGGGTCTGCAACAATGCATCGCGGTCGAACTTGGCGACATAGTCGTTGAACCCGACCTGCCGACCGCGCTCGAAGTCTTTTTCCGTGGCATGCGACGACAGCGCCACCATCGGGGTCTGCGTCCAGCGGCCTTCCGAGCGGACCGCTTCGGCGAAGTCGAAGCCGTTCATGCCGGGCATTTCGATGTCGCTGATGATGCAATCGAAGCTGTCGCCAGCCTCGCGCAGCGACAACGCCTTGTCGGCGCTATCCACCGAAATGACCTCGTAACCAGCCACCGACAGCAGCGGCGTCAGCAGGTTGCGGAAGAACGGGCTGTCATCGACCAGCAGCACGCGCTTGCCTTCAATTTCGCCGCCCAGCGGCTCTTCCGGCGAGCCGAACCAGTCGCCCCAGGCCTGGGTCAGGTAGAAGCCGGCATCGATGATGTCGGTCGCTTTGCCCGACACCACAGCGGTGCCGATCAGGCCCGCCTGCTCGACGGCCAGCTCGACCTTGAGCCGCTCCTCGACGATATCGACGATCTCGTCGACCACCAGACCCATCGAACGGTCGCGGTCCGAGAACACCAACACCGGCTGACGACCCTCGGCCTGCATGTTGAAGGAGCCGTCGATGGACACCAACGGCATGAGCTTGCCGCGATACTGGACCACCGGCTTGCCGTGGCTGTGTTCGATCTCGCTGACGTCGATTTCTTCGAGGCGAGCGACCAGGGCCAGGGGAACCGCCTTGAGGTCGGTGCCGCCGGCACGGAACACCAGCATGGACTGACGATCCTCGGCATGCGTGTCGCGGGCTGCCGTCGCATCCTGCGCGGTGGCGCTGGAACCGACGATTTCACCGGTGCTGCCGGCAATGCCGTTGGGATCGAGGATCATGATCACCGAGCCGTCACCCAGAATGGTGTTGCCCGAGAACATGTTGATGTGACGCAGGATCGGCGCCACCGGCTTGACCACGATTTCTTCGGTGTCGAACACGCGGTCGACGATGATGCCGAAGGTGTAGGTGCCGACTTGGGTGACGACGATAAAGGTCTCGTTGCGCTTTTCCGTCTCGTCACCGCCCAGGCGCAGCAGCGTGCGCAAGGCCACCAGCGGCAGCAGCCGATCGCGCAGACGCAGCACCGGAGCATTGTTGATCACTTCGATCCCGTGCTCGGAATTCGCCGTGGTCCGCACCAGTTCCAGAACGCTGATTTGCGGGATGGCGAAGCGCTCGCCGGTGCATTCGACGATCAGGGCCGACACGATGGCCAGGGTCAGCGGGATCTTGATGATGAAGCTGGTGCCCTTGCCTTCCTGGGTCTTCAGCTCGATGGTGCCACCGATCTTTTCGATGTTGGTGCGCACCACGTCCATGCCGACGCCACGGCCCGACACCGATGTAACCTTTTCGGCGGTCGAGAAGCCGGCGCGGAAGATGAACTGCGCCGCCTGCTGGTCGGACATCTGCTCCAGCTCACTCTCGGTGGCCAGATTGTTGCTGATGATCTTTTGACGGATGCGGGCGATGTTGAGGCCGCGCCCGTCATCCGAGATCTCGATGATGATGTGACCGCCCTCGTGATAGGCGTTCAGCACCACCTTACCGATTTCGGGCTTGCCGATGCGGCGGCGTTCCTCGGTCGCTTCCAGGCCGTGATCGGCCGAGTTGCGCACCATGTGGGTCAGCGGATCCTTGATCAGTTCCAGCACCTGCCGATCCAGCTCGGTCTCGGCGCCGATCATCTGCAGATCGATCTTTTTGTTCATTTCGATCGACAGGTCGCGAACGATACGCGGCAGCTTGGCCCAGGCATTGCCGATGGGCTGCATGCGCGTCTTCATGACGCCTTCCTGCAAATCGGTAGTGATGTGCGACAGGCGTTGCAGCGGGGTAGCGAACTCGCTGTCGTCCTTGCCGCGCACCATCTGCAAAAGCTGGTTGCGGGTCAGCACCAGCTCGGACACCAGCGTCATCAGGTTTTCAAGCAACTCGACATTGACGCGAATGGTCTGCGCGACGCCGGATTCCTTCTGCCCCTCGTTGCTCGACGCGGCGGGCGCGGCCACGGCGGCGGGGGGCTGATGAGTGGTGGCCAGACCCTGCGAAGGAACGGCGGCCGGCACAGCCACCGGCACCGGATCGGGTTCCGGCTTGGGAGCGGGAGCGGGCTCCGGCGCGGCGGCGACCGGCTCGAACACCGGCTCGGGCTCGGGCTCGGGGGCCGGCTGAGAGACCTTCGCGGACTCGGCGACCGATTCGAAGATCGGCATCGGAGGCGGCTCGGGAGCCGGCGGAGCGCCTTGCGCCTTGCCGTCCGCCGCCGCATTAAACTGCGCGATCAGATCTTTGTCGTTCCCCTCGGGCTCGACTTCGTTCTGCTCGATATGCCCCAGGATCATCTTGATCCGGTCGATCGAGGCCAGAATAAGCGTGACCAGCGCCGGCTGAACCGTCAGTTCGCCGTCGCGGACCTTGCCCAACACGTTCTCGGCCGCATGCGCCACAGTCTCCAGGCGGGGCAGGCCGAGAAAGCCGCAGGTGCCTTTGATGGTGTGCACAAGACGGAAAATGTTGGAAAGGATTTTAGGTTCTGGGTTCTGCTCGAGCTTTACCAGCTCAACGTCCAGAGTGGAGAGGCTTTCTCCAGTCTCTGTCAGGAATTCACCCAAGAGATCATCCATGTCGCGCCCCTTGCCTCATATCCGCCGCCCCGTTCGCTCTGATGCGTCCAGCGAGCCCATTCATTGGGAAACCAATTAATAGCATGCGATCTTAGCCTTGAGAAAGCTTGCCTTCGCCAAATTTCGAAGACGCCCTCAGAAATTCATCCCGCCGCCGTAGAAAACCGCACTTTATCGGCCTCTGCGGCGACCATGACGACCAGTCCCAACCGCTTTGCCAACTGTCCAGCGTAGTACCCTTGGATGCCACGCGCATCCAGAACCTCGACTCCAGCGGCAGTCAGCGCCGCCACAGAGGCCCCCGGCACGGCCCCGACGCCTTCGGCGGTCACTACCATGCCTTGCCCATCTGCCTGTGTCCGCACCAATACCGCGCCACCGCGTGGTAAGCAATCCCGCGCGAGCAGAACCATGTTGAGCAACAACTTCGCCGCTCCACTATTCCACAACCCAGCTTGGCCGTCTTGCCAATCGACACGCACGCCCTCGCTGCCCGACAAGGGTACGGCGAGGAAATTGACGATCAGCTCATGCAGTTGACGACCGGCCACCGCGCCGCCGCCACTGCCCAGGGCCATGCGCAGGAAACGCAGACGGCTGCCGGCGGTGGCAGCGCTGCTGGCCAGCAGTGACAATGCGTCACTGGCCATCCCCGCCCCCATGTCCTCTTCGGCCAACAACTCGGCGCCGGTGCCGACCGCGCCCACCGGGCCGGCCAGATCATGGCACACTCTGGCGCAAAGCAACTCGGCGAATTTCAATCCTTCCTCGTCCATCCGTCACCTTTACTCCTGGACGAACTTGCCGCCCGTAGCCACTCTTGAACTATATATAGGGACAGCTGTTCGCGACGAGCTTCGTCGCTTCACCGTAACAATGCAAGAGGCTGGCCAATGTCCCTCGCCTTCACCCCCGGCGCCATCGTGCGCCTACCCAACCGCCCCGACTGGGGGCTGGGCCGCGTGCAAACCGCCATCGGCGAGCGTGTCACGGTGAATTTCGAGCATGCCGGCAAGCAGGTGATCAATACCCGAATCGCTCCCCTTGAATGGGTCGAGGCGGGCTGAGGCGCATTCCGCGATGCGATTTGCCAACAAGCGCCGGCCAATCCTTGCGCGCGTGCGCCGCTCGCCCATAATAGCGTTGAAGATCACGACGATGCGGGGAGACGTGGCATGGGAGTGCTTGGGCAAACGGCGCGCGCGGCGGTACTGGCGCTGGTCGTCGCGCTGCCGGCCCGCGCTGGCGAGATCGCCGATTTCGACGCGCAGTTCGCCAATGCCTGGGCTCAGTATCGCGACGCCTTGATCCATTCCGCTCCCGATCACCCCGACGCCGCGGCGACCAAGGAGGCCTTGAGCGCCTTCACCAGCGCTTGGCGCGGGCTGGAAAATCGCTGGTCGGCACAGCCGCCGCCGCAGTATGGCGAGGATGCCGACTTCGGCGACGAACTGGCCGCCATCGGCGACGTCGCCCGCCACGCCGCCCGCCAAACCCGCGCCAACGAGATCGAGCAGGCGCATATCACCTTGCAGCAGGTGCGTGCGCTGCTGGCCGACATGCGGCGCAAGAACGGGTTGGAGCGCTATACCGACCAGCTTGACGCTTTCGATGAGAAACTGGCCGAGACCGCCGATGACGGGCTCGACCTGCCGACATTGACGCATGACCAGCAGGTCACCCTCACCGAACAGGTGGCCGTGTTGATGTTCCTCGCCGAGCGCATGGAAAAACGCGCACCGGGCAACTTGGCCGACGACGAAATCTTCCTTGCCCAGGTGGAAGGCATCGCCAGCCAATTGCGCGGTTTATGGGTGGCCGTACAGGACGGGCAGCGCGCCCCGATCACCGCCGCGCTCAGCGATTTGCGCCGCAGCTTCGATCAGTTCTATTTGTCCTACGGCTGAATAGCCAGCTGCGGGGTCATTCCGCCTCGTCGTCCTCATCCTCGCCGCCGTTTTTCTCCATCACCCGCAGCAGGGCGCGCGCCCCCAGTTTGTCGGCGGGATCGAGGGCGGTGACCTTGGTCAGCGCGGCGCGGCCTTCCTCGACGCGGTCGAGCCGGGCCAGCAGATAGCCCCAGGCCAGCAGCGAGAACAGGAACAATCGCGCCTCGCCATCCAGCCCGGCGAAGTCGGCATGCTCCATCTCGACGCGGCGCCAATCGGCGGGCAGGTTCAGGCGACGCCCGGCCTCTTCCAGGCAGGCGCGGGCATGCGGCAGGGCTTCGGGCAGGCGATGGCGGTAGAAGTAGAACTTGTAAGCGCCCAGATGCACCTCCAGCCGCCCCGGCGCCACTTCCAGGGCGCGGATGATATGCGCCTCGGCGGCGGCTTCGTCGTCCCAGTCCAGGGCGGCGGCATGCAAGGCGCGTTCGGCGGCTTCGGGCAGGTCGCCGCCGTAATAGCGGCGCGACAGCCAGTCTTCATGGGTCATGACGGCATCCTAGCGGCTCGAATGACGCGAGGATAAGCGAGCCGGCGCTCAATACAAGCCTACTCTCCGGCCAAGCGGGGCTGGGGCGAAATCCCTGGTAACGGCCTGCCGCTATCGCCATATAGTCAGGGACGCCGACCGCACCCTCTCCTTACCCGGACAAGCAAGACAAATGATCGACCCCTTCGGCCGCCGGGTGACCTATCTCCGCCTGTCGGTGACCGACCGCTGTGATCTGCGCTGCCTGTACTGCATGGCCGAGGACATGGAGTTCCTGCCCAAGGCCGACGTCTTGAGCCTGGAGGAATTGGGCCGCCTGTGCGGCGCGTTTATCGATTTGGGCGTGCGCAAACTGCGACTGACCGGCGGCGAGCCGCTGGTGCGGCGCGGCATCATGACCTTGATCGAGCGATTGGGCGGCTATGTGGCGAGCGGCCAGCTTGACGAGTTGACCCTGACCACCAACGGCACCCAACTAGCGAAGCATGCCGCCGGTCTGGCGGCGGCGGGCATGCGGCGCATCAACGTCTCGCTTGATACGTTGGATCCGGAAACCTTCCGCCGCATCACCCGGCTGGATCGCTTGGACTCCGTGCTCGATGGCATCGCCGCCGCCAAGCAGGCGGGGCTGCATGTCAAGATCAATACCGTCGCCCTCAAGGGCATCAACGAAGACCAGATCGACGGGCTGATCGCCTGGTGCGGCGCACAGGGCCACGACATCACCCTGATCGAGACCATGCCTCTGGGCGATGTCGCCGGCTATCGGGACGAGCAATATCTGCCGCTCGACGAGACGCGGCGGCGGCTAGAGCGGAACTGGACGCTGACGCCGTCTGCGCATCGCAGCGGCGGCCCGGCCCGCTATGTCACGGTCCGCGAGACCGGCGGCCGCTTAGGCTTCATCACCCCGATGACGCATAACTTCTGCGAAGGCTGCAACCGTGTGCGCGTCACCTGCACCGGCACGATGTACCAATGCCTGGGTCAGGAGGACTCGGTGGACCTGCGCGCCCCCTTGCGCGCCAGCGAAGCCGATGAAGTCTTACGCAAAGCCATCCTTGGCGGCATCGCCCATAAGCCCAAGGGGCACGACTTCGTCATCGACCGCGACCACCAGCGCCCGGCTTTGGCCCGTCATATGAGCATGACCGGCGGCTAACTGGTCCTAAGGTCGCATCGTTCGGCCATGGCGTCGCGCGGCGGGTGCGCTATACTCCGCTGCTACTTCTCCACCGGAACCCTCCCCCATGAAGTTCCAGAACGTCGCCTTCGTCGCTGCCGACAACGACGCCGCCCAACGCGCTCACCGGCATCTGACCCACCGTTACGGCGCCACCCCCACCAGCCAAGCCGACGTCATCGTCGCCCTGGGGGGAGACGGTTTCATGCTGGAAACCCTGCACCGCTACCTCGACCGCCATGTGCCGATCTATGGGATGAATCGCGGCACCGTCGGCTTTTTGATGAACGTCTATGCCGAGGACGCGCTGTTGGAGCGGCTGGAGCGGGCGGAAATGGTGCGGCTGCATCCCTTGGCGATGAAGGCCGTCACCATCGACGGCAAGACGCACGAGGCGCTGGCCATCAACGAAGTGTCGCTGCTGCGCGAAACCCGCCAAGCCGCCAAGATCCGCATCCGTGTCGATGGCAAGGTGCGGCTGGAGGAACTCATTTGCGACGGCGTGCTGGTCGCCACCCCCGCCGGCAGCACCGCCTATAACCTCTCGGCGCATGGCCCGATCGTGCCCATGGGGGCCGGCGTGCTGGCGCTGACGCCGATCTCGGCCTTTCGCCCGCGCCGTTGGCGTGGCGCGCTGCTGTCGCACAAGGCGGTGGTGTCGTTCGAGATTCTGGAAGGCGACAAACGCCCCGCTGCCGCCGTCGCCGACTACACCGAAGTCCGCGACGTGGTGCGGGTCGAAGTGCGCGAAGACCGCGAGATCGGGCTGGATCTGCTGTTCGACCCGGAACACAACCTGGAAGAACGCATCCTGGCGGAGCAGTTTCTGCCGTAAGTGATCATCGCCCCCTCTCCCGAAATCGGCAGAGGGCCGGGGTGAGGGATGCGCGAAGCGCGTGAGCCATCGATGCCGGAACTCTTTTTAGAAAGGCTCCCTCATCCCCTAAGTCCCCTTCTCCCGATTTCGGGAGAAGGGGACTTCACAACAATCCGCCAACGAACGCCCCCATCCTACCAAAGAAACCCGCCGATCGCCGCCGTCGGGCGCAGGCCGTCATGGGCGCGGATCACCTTTTCGATGTTCGCCGCTTCGGGACGCTGACCATAAACGGTGCCGATCTCGTGGCTATGGATGCCGCCGCTGCAGAATAGCACGTCGATGCCCGCCCCGCTGGCTCCGGCGATGTCGGTATGAAAGGCGTCGCCGACCGCCAGCACCCGCTTGCGGTCGTCAATGCCCAACAGATCCAGGCAGACATCGTAGATCGCCGGATCGGGCTTGCCGCGAAAGCGCACATCACCGCCCATCGACTGGTAATATTCGGCCAGAGCGCCGGCGCAGATGATCTTTTTGCCGTCGCGCACCACCAGCAAATCGGGATTGGCGCAGACCATCGGCAGATGACGCTCCGCCGCCGCGTCCATCACGCGGGCATAGTCGAGCACGGTTTCCTCGAACTTGTCGGGACCGGTGTTCATCAGGAACTCCGCGTCGGCGACATGCTCGACCAACTCGACGTCGAGACCTTCGAAGATGTTGCGGTCGCGCTCGGGGCCGATATGCAGGCAGCGCTTGCCCAGCTTGGCGAACCACGGATCCGTGCGGCGATCCAGTTCCAGATGCGTGGCCTCGCCCGACGACATCACCTCGCCATACAGCTCGCGCTCAATGCCCATGCCGGTCATCAGATTGACCAGGGCGAAGGCGCGGCGCGGCGCGTTGGACAGCATGACGGTCTTTTTGCCCAGCGCCTTCAACTGCGCCAAGGTGTTCTTGGCCCCGTCATACGCGGTGGCGCCGTCGTGGATCACCCCCCACAGATCAAGGATGAAGCCGTCGTAACTATCGGCCAGCTCGCGCAGGCCGTCGATCACCGGCACAGTCATGCCGCCCCCTTGTGGTCGGCGCCGACCGCTTGGATCAGCGCGGTAAAGCCGTCACGGCGCAGCAACGCGGCCAGCTCGCGCTTGACGCGGGTGACCAGCGCCGGTCCCTGATAGACCATCGCCGAATAGAATTGCACCAGCGACGCCCCGGCGCGAATTTTGGCATAGGCGTCGGCCCCCGAGGCAATGCCACCGGCCCCAATCAACGGCAACGCGCCGCCGGTCAGGCGGTAGATGTCGCTCAGCACCTGGGTCGAAGCCTTGAATAGCGGCGCCCCGGACAAGCCGCCGGTTTCGCCCTTATGCGCCGAGACCAATGTGTCCGGGCGGGCGATGGTGGTGTTGCTGACGATCAAGCCGTCAAGACCGCCAGCCAGCGCCACCTCGGCGATGTCCTTCTTGTCGTCTTCGGTCAGATCGGGGGCGATCTTCAGCAGCAGCGGCGGGGCCGATGGCAAGGCGTTGAGCGCCGCCCGCGTGCGGCCGACCAACTCCTCCAGCGGGGCGCGGCCTTGCAGCGCGCGCAGGCCCGGCGTGTTCGGCGACGAGACGTTGATCACCAGATAGTCAGACAGCGGCCCCAAGGCGCGCACGCCCTTTTCGTAATCCGAAGCGGCGTCTTCGGTGTCTTTATTCTTGCCCAGATTGGCGCCGACAATGCCGGTGCGCGGGCGCTTGGCCAAGCGCGCGGCGACGGCGTCGAGGCCTTCATTGTTGAAGCCCATGCGGTTGACCACCGCGCGGTCTTCGACCAGCCGGAACAGGCGCGGCTTGGGGTTGCCCGGCTGCGGGCGCGGCGTGACGCTGCCCACCTCGACGAAGCCGAAGCCCTGGCCCAGCATGACGTCGGGCACCTCGGCGTTCTTGTCGAAGCCGGCGGCCAGACCGACCGGATTGGGAAACTCGCGGCCCCACAAGGTGATGGCCAGCAGCGGATCGTCAACGACCGGCTGCGGCGGCACCAGACAGGATTTGAGGGCGCGCAGGGTCAGGCCATGGGCGCATTCAGCGTCGAACAGCCGGATCAACGGCCCGGCAAGGCGGTAGTAATCGAACACAGGGGTCAGTCTTCGAGCTGGGGGAAACGATGATAGCCGTCGGGATGCAACGGCAGGTCATCCACCGAGACCACCGCCGTAATCGGCAGGGAGCCATAGAGATGGGGGAACACCTCGCCGCTTTTGGCCGGCTCCCAGCGCAGGGAGTCGCCCAGAAAGGCCACGGCGACTCCCAGCAACACCAATCCCTCTTGCCCGGCACGATGGCGGGCGGCGGAGTCGCGCACCTGATCGGCGGTGGAGAAATGGATGAAGCCGTCGGCCAAATCCTGCGACGAGCCGCCATAGGTGCCGGTAACGACAGCGGACTGCCATTCGTCGGCGCGGCAGAGGTGATAAATGGTCTTAGTCATGCTTGCGACCCTACCGCAAAGCGGCCCGAAAGGACAGCGTCAGTCACGCAGCACGGCGTTTCAACGCGCTTAGCAATTAAGCAATTTCGAATTAGCGAATCTTTGCATATTGCGACAGCGCCCTCTCCATTCGCATCGATTTAGCGAAAGAAAGGGGAACAGACCCCATTTAAAATGCGGCACGCGGCTTGCGTTAAGGTTCATCACCCACGACTTTCACCCGTGCCGAGGACCAACGCCATGAACAAGAGCAACGCCCCCCGCCGCCGCCCCAGTGCCGCTTTCCTGTATGCCCTGCGCATGGTCGAAAGAATGGGAGGCAACGATTTCGTGCTGGTTCCAGTCATCCCCACCGATGCCATGACCCAAGCCGGCGCCCGCGCCGGACATGTGCCGGCGCGGGCGGTCAAGCTGGTCTATCAGGCGATGGTCAGCACCGCCCAACATTGACTATTGGGCGGCAGCGCTTTCAGACGGCGGCGGCGCAGCCCCGTCCGTCTCCTCGTCCGCTTCGGGCAGGGACAGGACGCCCGAATTATAGTCGTATTCGAAGATCTCGGCGTAACGGCCCCAGTTGATGACCTGATCGAGCACCCGCTCGGCCTCGTCATCGGTAAGGTAGTCCTCAAGCTCCTGCAGGAAGCGGTTCTCCGGCGCGCGGTGATCGCGCCGCTCGTCAAGGATGCGGCGGATATGGCTGGCCAGCGAGATATGGTGCAGCAGATGTTCGGCGAAGATCTTCTTCCGCTCGGCGGTTTCGGCTTCGGCGAAGGCACGGCCAGCCGGCAGCAGATGCACATCGCCCTGCTCGACGTGGATGAAGCCCAGCAGGCGGCTCGCTTCCAGCAACTGGAACAAGGTGTCGTCGGGCAATTCCAATTGCTCGGCCAGTTGCGGCAGGTCGGCCTTACCGTCGAACTGCGGATCCAACAGGTTTTCCAGCATGCCGGTGATCTTGTGCGGCGCGGCTTCCGGCAGACGATAGCCCAGGGACAGCGGCTCGGCGGCGGTGCCGGCGGCACGCTGCGGCTGCTGGGTCATGATCGCATAAACCTCATCGACGATGGCCTTGAAGGCCGGCGATTCGGTGTCGCGCGGATGCGGCAGGTTGACCGGGATCTCCGCCTTCACCCGACCGGGATCCGACGAGAAGATCAAGACGCGGTCGGCCATGGTCACCGCTTCCTCGATATTGTGCGACACGAACAGGATGCCCTTGGTGGGAATCTGCCGCTCCAGCCACAACTCCAGCAGGTCACCACGCAAGGTCTCCGCCGTCAGCACGTCGAGCGCCGAGAACGGCTCGTCCATCAGCAGCACGTCGGGGCTCATGACCAGGGCGCGGGCAAAGCCGACGCGCTGACGCATGCCGCCCGACAACTCGCGCGGATAGGCCGATTCGAAGCCGCCCAGACCAATCAGGTCGATGACCTTGGTCGAACGCTCGTCGCGTTCCTTGGCCGGAACCGCCAAAGCTTCCAGGCCCAGCTCGACGTTCTGCTTGACCGTCAGCCAAGGGAACAAGGCGAAGGACTGGAACACCATCGAAATGCCGTTGACCGGCCCGCTGATGGTCTTGTCGCGGTACAGCACGCTGCCGCCATTGGGCTTGATCAGCCCGGCGATGATGCGCAGCAGCGTCGACTTGCCCGACCCCGACTTGCCCAGCAGGGCGACAATCTCGCCCTCGGCCAGTTGGAAGTTGACGCCTTCAAGCACCAGGCGCTCGGACCGGTCCGGCGTGCGGAAGGCTTTGCGGACGCCGGTGAGGTTGATCAGAAGATCGGCCGTATTGGTCATTCTCAAGGCCCTCAATCAATGCGCCAACGCTCTTCGGCGAGGCGATAGAGCCGGCGCCAGAGCTGACGGTTGAACAACATAACGAAGATGCACATCATGCAGATGCCCAGCGCGATGCGCGGGAAATCACCGGCAGCGGTGGCTTGGGCGATATAGGCGCCGACACCGGTGGCGACCAGGGTGGTATCGCCCCAGCTCACCAGTTCCGACACGATGCTGGCGTTCCACGATCCGCCCGAAGCGGTGATCGCTCCGGTCACATAGGACGGGAAAATGGCCGGCAAAATCAGCCGTTTCCACTTCAACCAGCCCTTGAGGCCAAAGTTCCCCGCCGCATCCTTAAGATCGGTGGGGATCGCCGAGGCTCCGGCGATGACGTTGAACAGGATGTACCACTGGGTGCCCAGGATCATCAGCGGGCTGGTCCAGATTTCGACCGACGCGTTGAAATGCAGGATCAGAAGCACCGCCACCGGGAACATCAGATTGGCCGGGAACGCCGCCAGGAACTGGGCGATCGGCTGCACCGTCTGCGCCACACGCGGGCGCAGGCCGATCCACACGCCGATCGGCACCCAAATAACCGACGCGATGGCGATCAGCACGATGACTCGCGTCGCCGTCGCCAGCGACAACAGGAAGACGTGGATCACCTCGTCCATACCGACCTCGGTCTTGACGAACTCGCCGACCTTAATCAGCGCATAGGCGGCGACCAGCGCGAGAAAGATGTTCCACACTTTGTCGAACCACGGAATGTTGACCCGCCTCATCGCTGGGCGGCCCAGGCCGTCATGGCGGCGGCGGAACAGCGGCAGCGACACTTCCCACAAGAACGCAGGCGCCGAGGCCAGGAAACGCAACAAGCGGGTGCGCTGCATCACGTCGAGCAAGAAGGAAGTGGGGATTTCCTCGCCCGGCGTGGTCTCGAACTTGAACTTGTCGGCCCAGGCGATCAGCGGGCGGAAGAACAACTGGTCATAGGCCAGGATACCGCCCAACATCGCCAGGATCGCCCAGCCGATGGCATAGATGTCCTTGTCGTTGATCGCCAGCGCAATATAGGAGCCGATGCCCGGCAGCATGATCGACTGGCCCGACACCGTGATCGCCTCGGAGGCCACCACGAAGAACCAGCCGCCCGATACCGACATCATCATGTTCCAGATCAGCGGCGGCGAGGCGAAGGGAAGCTCGAGCCGCCAGAAGCGCTGCCACGGCGACAGATGGAACATCTCGGCCGCTTCCTCCAGATCATGCGGAATGGTGCGCAGGCTCTGGTACAGGCTGAACGTCATGTTCCACGCCTGTGAGGTGAAGATGGCGAAGATGGCAGCACATTCCACACCCAGCAAATTGCCGGGGAACAGCGCGATGAAGCCGGTCACCGTGATCGACAGGAAGCCCAGAATGGGGATCGACTGCAAGACGTCGAGGATCGGGATAAGGATCTTCTCGGCGTATTTGTTCTTTGCCGCCAAGGTCGCGTAGACCAGCGTGAACAGCAGCGAACACACCAACCCCACCGCCATGCGCAGGAACGAGCGCAGCAGGTAATAGGGCAGATGGCTGGGATCGAGCGACATCGGCAGCGCGTCGCCCAGGTTATAGGGTGTGCTCATCTGACCGCCGCCAAACGACAGCAGCCACACCACCGCCAAGACCAGCGGCAAGGCCACCAAATCCCACGCATTGGGACGGATGTCTGGCCCGAAACTGATGGTGGCTGGAATTATTGTCCGCCGCACTGAACCTCTCCCCACCGAAATGCTTCCGCCCCCACGGAAGTCAGGGCTGCAAGCGGCACCTCAATACCCTGTTGCCGCGTTCCAGGCAATTGAGCTAGCCGTGGAGTTTTTGTGACACATCTTTTCGGCATCCACGAGGTGCCAGACCTAACCATTGGTCAACAATCCTATCCAAGCTTCCGGGGGTGGGACAAACTCTTACACAGTCATCATTAGACGGTGATAATGACTATCACCTCCAGGGTGTTTGCATCCCCCCATCCCACCCGTGGAAATCCGTCATATTTTGTCAGACCTACACCCTATCACTCTGAATTTTGGCATTTTTTGCCAATAGTGTGGCATCAACCCAGGCGCGATTCGCATAGCTCTATCGACAGATTTTCCTATCGCCGAAGAGAGCCTGGATGTGAGATATTGTTCCCATGTTGAAACATGCAGACATTTGGGCGGCGATCGACCGCCTTGCGCAGGAAAGCGGCCTCACGGCTTCCGGACTGGCGCGCCGTTCAGGACTGGATCCCACCACGTTCAACCGCAGCAAGCGGATGACCCGAGAGGGCAAACCGCGCTGGCCGAGCACTGAAAGTATTTCCAAGATTCTCGACGCCACCGGTGTCAGCCTGCCGCATTTCGTCAGCTTGGTGCGTCCCGACCAGACCTGCACGAATCTACGCACGGTTCCGTTATCTAGCTTGGCCGATGTCCGTGATGGCGCGCATTTCGATGTTGGAGGCATCCCTTGCGGGCAAGAATGGGATGAAATACCCCTTCCAGACGTCGCCGACCCGCATGCCTTCGCCCTGGAAATCAGCGGCGACGAATTAGAGCCGGTCTATCGCGACGGCGATCTTGTCATCGTCTCGCCTTCGGCCGCGCCGCGCCGGGGCGACCGCGTGCTGGTCCGCACCATCTCGGGCGAGGTCTTCTTGCGCCGTTTGCAGCGCCAGACGGCCAAGCGCATCGACCTGCAACCGCTGGCCGATGGCGTCGATAGCAGTCTGGCGGTCGATGAACTCGCCTCGCTGGCCCGCATCGTCTGGGCCAGCCAATAAGCGCGCCCGCCCCGCCGCTCAGACCGACGGCGGGGGATGGGCCAGGAACTCGCGGATTTCCCGCACCGCCTCGGCCAATCCGACACGACGCGGCACCACGCCCGGAGGAAATGCCCCGCCAAGCCGTGACGGCATCAACGGATCCAGCAGCACGAACACTCCATGATCGCCGCCGCGCCGCACCAAGCGGCCAAAGGCCTGCTTCAGCCGCAGACGGGTAATCATGTCGTCATAAGCCTTGCCGCCGAACAGCGCGCGGCGGGCTTTGTGCAAAAGATCGGGGCGCGGCCACGGCACGCGGTCGAAGACGATCAGCCGCAGCGACCGCCCCGGCACATCGACGCCGTCGCGCACGGCGTCGGTGCCGAGCAGGCAGGCGTCTTCCTCGGCGCGGAAGATATCGACGATGGTGCTGGTGTCCATCCCATCGACATGCTGGGCCAACAGGTCGATCCCGGCGTCGTCGAGCGGGCCAGAAATCCGATTCCACACCGCCTTCAACCGGCTGACCGCCGTGAACAACCCCAACGCCCCGCCGCCCGCCGCCTTGAACAATTCGCGATACGCCGCGCCGACTTGATCCATGTCGTCCTTGCGCACGTCGGTGATGACCAGTACCCGCGTGCAGGCCGGATAGTCGAAGGGCGATGGCACGGCGGCGCGCACCGGCGGCAATTGCAGATGCACCGCCCCGGTGCGGCGTTCGGCGGCCACCCAATCGGCTTCGACATTGCCCGAGCCGTCGCGCAGCGTCGCCGAGGTGATGACCAGCCCATGCGCCGGCTCGGCGACGAATTTGGCAAAGGGCACCGAGGGATCGACCCAATGGCGATGGAAGCCGATGTCGAAATCACGCCCGTCGATACGCTCCACCGCGAACCAATCGACGAATTCCACGCGCGGATCCGTAGCCAAGCCGCGCAGCATGTCGCGCCAGGCGGAGAGCGGAGAAATGGCGCGGCGTTCGATGCTGCGGACGATGGCCTCGATGCGCTGGCGGGTCGCCGTTTCCAATTCCGCCGCCTCGTCGTCGAGCATCGCCGAGAACAGCTTGGCCAGGGTTTGCAGCGGTCGGGCCAGCCGCTCCAACGCACCATCGAGCGAGGCCGCCGTCTCGATCACCCCATCCGCGACCGGGCGCGGATCGCATTCCAGGCTATAGGGGCCATCCTGCCCAGAGGCGCGGGCATAGACCTGCTGGCGCAGCAAGGCGAGGAAGGTCTCGCAGGGGCCTTGCGTCGAGCGTTCGGCCAGACGCTGGTGCCAGCCGGGACCGGGCAGCACGCGGGCGGCGCGCAAGGCCTCGTCCAGCGCCTCAATGGCCTGGGCGCTGTCGCCGACCAAATCCTCGCAGCGCCGCTTCAGTCCACGGGCACGGCTGCGCGCGCCGTCCGACTCGGCGCCGAGCAGCCAGCGGCGCAGTTCCGCCGCCTCCATCCCCGACAGCGTCGCCGAGAAGGCGGAGTCCGCCGCCTCGAACACATGATGGCCTTCGTCGAACACATAGCGCGTCGGCAGCACTGCATCGTCGAGGCCGCCGAACGCCGCCTGCATCATCACCAACGCATGGTTGGCGACGACGATGTCGGCCCGCCGCGCCCGGCGCACCGCCCGCTCGATGAAGCATTTGCGGAAATGCGGGCAGGCCGAATAAATGCACTCACCGCGCCGGTCGGCTAAGCCAAGGGTGCGGGCACGGCCCAGCAGATCGGACAGCCAGCCGGGCAGATCGCCGCCCATCATGTCGCCGTCGCGGCTGGCCAGCGCCCAGCGCGCCATCAAACCCAAGGCCACCGCCTCGCCGCCCCGCCCGCCCTCGCCGCCGCGCGGAAGCAGGCGCATGACTGCTTCTTCCAGGTTCAGCAGGCACAGATAGTTCTCGCGGCCCTTGCGGATCACCACCTTGCGCGCCTTGACCGCCGGATCGGGGTGCAGACGATCCAACTCGCCGTCAAGCTGGCGTTGCAGGTTGCGGGTATAGGTGCTGATCCACACCGGCCCTTCGTTCTTTTCGGCCCACAGGCTGGCCGGAGCGATGTAGCCCAGCGTCTTGCCGGTGCCGGTGCCAGCCTCGGCCAACACAACATTGGGGGCGTTGGGCATGGTGCGAGGGGCAAAGGCCAGGGCCGCAGCCGAGGCGTAATCCGCCTGACTTGGCCGCTGTTCGGCCCCCGCCCCCAGCATCTGCGCCAGCCGGGCGCGCGCCTCGGCGGGATCGACGGGAATGTTGCCGGGCGAGGGCTCTGGCGCGTGGTCCGACCATTCGGGCAGACGTTCCCACATCTTCAACGCCGCAGCGCCACGCCCCTGGTCATGCGCGGCCCCCAGCGCCGCCACCACCGACGGCCCCCAGGACCAGCCGCCGCGCGACATGGTCCAGGCCAGTCCACGCGCGTCGGCCCGCTTCGACGGATGCTCCAACGGTGATTTGCGCACCAACTCGTCCAACAGATGATGGGCGATTCGGGCCAGACTCTCCGCCTCATCCTCGTGATTGCGCGGCTGCGGCAGATCCAGCGCCTCGCATAGGCCGCGAACTGTCGGCACGCAGAAGCAGGCCGGACGAACGAAGGCGAACAGTTCCAGCACGTCGAAACTGGCGAAAGGATCGCCCTTGATGCGCGCCGCCACCGCCTCGCGGTGACAGATCATCGGAGCATGGCTGCGGGCGCGGGCTCCCGCCTGCGCCAAGGTCAGGGTTTCCACTTCGCCATCGGGGCTGAGCCACACCGCGCCACGCGGGTGAACGACCAGGGCGGGAGCAGGCGGCAGTTGCACGCGGGGCAAGTCGGTGACGGTCATGGCTTTAGTATAGGGGCGCCCCCGATGCGACACCAGCGGCGGCATTCGCCATCGCAGCGGGTAAGCCCGCGCGCAAGAGCGGAAAGGGCGAACGCCGCTGCCCCAGAGGTGTTGTCCGAGAGTAAGCCGAAAGGAGTCTTGCCATGCCAGCCCACCTCGCATTCGCCTTGGCCGTCCTGCTTGCCGCCGCCCCTGCCGTCACCTTGGCAGCGCCGACGCATCATCCGCCCAAGGCCGCCCCACCCGCTGTGGCCGCTCCACCCGCGCCCAATCCGGCGGCCGCCAACCGCAAGGCTTATGCCGCCATCGCCGTGCTCGACCGCGACGGCAAGGGCTATGCGTCGCTTGACGACTTCCTGCGCGGGCGGGGGCTGGCGGGGCGGGTGTTCGGCGCGCTCGATCTGGACGGCAACGGCACCATCGAGCGCGCCGAGTTCCTCAAGGGCGGCAGCGGCCCCTCCCGCGCCGCCGCCTTCGCCCGGCTTGACCGCAAGAAGACCGGCCACGTCACCCAGGCGGAACTTGTCGCCAACTGGAACCCCGCTTTGTTCGATGCGCTGGCACAAGGAAGCGGCATGCTGACCGCCGGGGATTTGCGGCCCGGCTTGCCGCGCACGGTCCTGGCCTCGACTGCTGCGCCGCCACCCAGGATCGAACCTACCAGCACCACCGGCTCTACTTATCGGTGGTGCTGGATCCCCGTGACCGGCAAAGGAAGCCAACGGCTACTGATTTTCCCGTGGCAATTTGGCTGCCGATGATCCCGCGAAAGACTATTGCGACTTGTCACTTGGAAAGCTGAGAGGGGTCGGTTTAGACTTATGGCAGATGACTGGAAGCGGGAGGCAACGACGCCCCCGTCATGAACAAGCCGTCATAAAGGGGGGAAGAATGATGCGGAAATTGATTCTGTCGATGGTTGTGCTGAGCACCGCCATGCTGGGCGCGGTCAGCGCCGACGCGGCGCAGAAAAAGGCGACCGTGAGCTTCAGCGAAGAGGTTTTCCCGATCCTGCAAATGCGTTGCGGCGGCTGTCACCAGCCCGGCGGCGAGGGCTTCGAGAAAAGCGGCCTGGATCTGCGTAGCTATGAGGGACTGATGAAGGGCACCAAGTTCGGCGCCATCGTTGTTCCCGGCGACACCACCACCAGCAACCTGATCGTTCTGCTGGATGGCCGCGCCGACAAGAGCATCCAGATGCCGCATGGCAGCAAGAAGAAGCTGAGCGTCTGCGACCGCGACCTGATCCGCACCTGGATCCACGAGGGTGCGCAGAACAACTAAAGGATTTCGGCGCATTCAGGAGAATTCCGTTTCCTCTTTTTTCGTCATGCCCGCGCTTCTCGCGGGTATCCACGCGGCAGCCGCCTCAGTCGATACTTCCAATGGCTGACAGGTTGACCGGCGTGGATGGCCGGAACAAGTCCGGCCACGACGAAGCTAGGGTAGGCCGTCCTTTATTTTTGTCTCTTGAAACAACCCCGAACCTTCGGGGCCGTGGCAGCAATGCCATGGCCCCGAAGCGTTTCAGCCGCCCCCGGTTGACGCGGGGCGCGCGGAGCCTTAGGTTTCAACGCTTTCCTCGAACCGATGTGTGAAACCGCCATGTCCGACCTTCGCGACCTTGCCCATTCCGCCAATGCCTGGCCGTTCCAGGAAGCCCGCGCGCTTCTCGACGATCGGCTCAAGGGCGCGAAACCGGACAAAGGCTATGTGTTGTTCGAGACCGGCTATGGCCCCTCGGGCCTGCCGCATATCGGCACCTTCGGCGAGGTGGCGCGCACCACCATGGTTCGCCGCGCTTTCGAAGTGCTGGCCCCGGAAATCCCGACCCGGCTGTTCGCCTTTTCCGACGACCGCGACGGTCTGCGCAAGGTGCCCGACAACATCCCCAACAAAGAGATCGTCGGCGCCCATCTGGGTAAGCCGCTGACCTCGATCCCCGATCCGTTCGGCACCCATCCCAGCTTCGGCGAGCACAACAACGCCCGCCTGCGCGGCTTCCTCGACAGCTTCGGCTTCGAGTACGAATTCCAAAGCGCCACCGACTGGTACACCTCGGGCCGCTTCGACGAGGGCTGTTTGCAGGTGCTGCGCCATTACGACGCCATCATGGCGGTGATGCTGCCGACCTTGGGCGAAGAGCGCCAGCAGACCTACAGCCCGTTCCTGCCGGTCTGCCCCAAGACCGGCAAGGTGTTGCAGGTGCCGGTCGTCGAGTTGAAGCCCGACCAAGGCAGCATCGTCTATCAGGACGAGGACGGCACGTTGGTCGAGACACCCGTCACCGGCGGCCGCGTCAAGTTGCAGTGGAAGGCCGATTGGGCCATGCGCTGGTACGTGCTGGGCGTCGATTACGAGATGTCAGGCAAGGATCTGATCCCCAGCTATCAGCTGGCCAGCAAGATTTGCCGCATCATGGGCGGCACCCCACCGGTCAATTTGTCCTACGAGCTGTTCCTCGACGACAAGGGCCAGAAGATCTCGAAGTCCAAGGGCAACGGTCTGGCGGTCGAGGATTGGCTGCGCTACGCCCCGCCGGAAAGCCTGGCGCTGTACATGTTCCAAAAGCCGAAAGCCGCCAAGCGCCTGCATTTCGACGTGATCCCGCGCACCGTCGACGAGTACCTGACCTTCCTCGACCGTTTTCAGTCCGAGGACGACGGCAAGAAGCTCAACAACCCGGTGTGGCATATCCACCAGGGCCATCCGCCCAAGCCGGAAGCGGGTCTGAGCTACAACATCCTGCTCAACCTCGCCTCGGTCTGCAACGCCGAGGACCGCAGCGTGCTGTGGCAATTCATTAGCCGCTATGTGCCCAGCGCTACGCCGGAAACCGCACCGATCCTCGACCGGCTGGTCGATACGGCGGTCGCCTATTACAAGGACTTCGTCAAGCCGGCGAAAAAGTACCGCAAGGCCAGCGAGGCCGAAGCGGCGGCTCTGTCCGACCTGTCGAACGAGTTGAAGGCGCTGCCGGCCAATGCCGCCGCCGAGGCGATCCAGGAAGTGGTCTACGAAGTCGGCAAGCGCCACGCGGTGTTCCCCGAACTGCGCGCCTGGTTCCAGGCCTGCTATGAAATCCTGCTGGGTCAGGACCAGGGGCCGCGTCTGGGCTCGTTCATCGCCCTTTATGGCGTGGCCGAAACCATCGCCCTGATCGACCGCGCTTTGGCTGGCGACGATCTGGCGGCATAACCATGTGTGAGGCGGCCCTGCCCTGTTTCGCCAAAGAAAGCGTTGACAGCGACAGGGCCTGCCCCTAGCAATCATGGGCTATGAAAAGGGTAAGGGTCAGGCGATAAAATGAGCGCGAGCCAGAGCCAAGGCGCCTCGGGCGCCGTGCTCCCCGGCCACCAGTTGGTTCTGGGGTCCGAGGCGCCCCTGCATTTGGATTGCGGCGTGGCCTTGGCCCCCGTCACCATCGCTTACCAAACCTATGGCCAGTTGAACGCCGACAAGTCCAACGCCATCCTGATTTGTCACGCGCTGACCGGCGACCATTACGTCGCCGAGACCCATCCGCTGACCGGCAAGCCCGGCTGGTGGGAAGAAATGGTCGGCCCTGGCCGCGTGCTCGACACCGACCGCTATTTCCTCATCTGTTCCAACGTGCTGGGCGGCTGCATGGGCACCACCGGCCCGCTCGACATCAATGTGGCGACCGGGCAGCCCTGGGGCCACGAGTTCCCCGTCATCACCATCGGCGACATGGTCCGGGCGCAGGTGCGCTTGGTCGACCATTTGGGCGTCGATCAGTTATTTTGCGTCATCGGCGGCTCGATGGGCGGCATGCAGGTACTGGAATGGGCGGCGCATTATCCGCACCGGGTGTTCTCCGCCGTCCCCATTGCCACCGCCGCCCGCCATTCGGCGCAGAACATCGCCTTCAACGAGGTCGGCCGCCAATCCATCCTCGCCGATCCCGATTTTTGCGACGGCCACTATCTGGAAGAAGGCAAGAAGCCGCATCGCGGTCTGGCCGTCGCCCGTATGGCCGCGCACATCACTTATCTGTCGCAAGCCGCCTTGCACCGCAAGTTTGGCCGCAACCTGCAAGGCCGCGACAAGGTCGGCTATGGCTTCGACGCCGATTTCCAGGTGGAAAGCTATCTGCGCCACCAGGGCAGCAGCTTCGTCGAGCGCTTCGATGCCAACTCCTATTTGTATATCACCCGCGCCATGGATTACTTCGACCTGGGTGCTGATCACGGCGGAGCCTTGGCCAACGCCTTTCGCGGCACCAAGGTGCGCTTTTGCGTGATCTCGTTCACCAGCGACTGGCTGTTCCCCACCGCCGAGAGCCGCGCCGTGGTGCATGCGCTGAACGCGGTGGCCGCCAATGTCAGCTTCGTCGAGGTCGAGTCCGACAAGGGCCACGATGCCTTCCTGCTCGACGAGCCGGAATTCCACGGAACCCTGTCCGGCTTCCTGGAAGGCGCCGCCGAGCATCGCGGCTTGGCGCGCGGAGACCGCTCATGACCCGCCAAGGCAGTGGAAACGGCAAATCGATCCGCGTCGATCTGCAACTGATCGCCGACATGGTCGAACCGGGAGCGCGGGTGCTGGACGTCGGCTGCGAGGAAGGCGTGCTGCTCGACTACCTCAACCGCTTCAAGCAGGTGGATGGGCGCGGCATCGAGCTGTCGATGGCCGGTGTGCGTGCCGCCGTCGGGCACGGGCTGTCGGTGATCCAGGGCGACGCCGACACCGATTTGAAGGATTACCCATCGGGCGCCTTCGACTATGTGATCCTCAGCCAGACCTTGCAGGCTACCCGCAACCCCAAGGAGGTGTTGCAGCACATGCTGCGCATCGGTCGGCGCGGCATCGTCTCGTTCCCCAATTTCGGCCATTGGCGGGTGCGCCTGTCGCTGTTGGTCAACGGCCAGATGCCGATGACCAACACCCTGACCTATCAGTGGTTCGACACTCCCAACATCCATCTGTGCACCATCCGCGACTTCACCGTGATGTGCAAAGATCTGGGCATCGTCGTCGAGCGCGCGGTATCGTTGAACGGGCGCGGCACCACCCGCTTCGATGCTGGCGGGCGCTGGGCCAACTGGCTGGGCGAGCAAGCGGTGTTCCTGTTGCGCCGCCCCTAAGAGTTCGGCCTTTTCGCCGGATGGCGTTCCGGGCTATCCTTATGATTGTGACTGCCTTGTGACGGGAGGCGTCGAGGAAAAGCCCATGCAGATGTTAGCGAGCGCCCCCATCAAACTGCTGCTGGTCGAGGACAACCCCGGCGATGCGCGGCTGGTGCAGATCATGTTGCGGGAAACCGGCGGCTTCCGCCTGACCTGCGCCGCCAGTCTGGCCGAGGCGCGGCAAAGCCTGCTCGACAGCCCGCCCGATGCCATTCTGCTGGATTTGTCGCTGCCCGATTGCCAAGGCATGGACACCGTGGACGCCATCCGCAAGGCCGCGCCGCAAGCTCCGGTGGTCATCTTCACCGGCCTCAACGACGAAGCTGTCGGCTTGCGCGCCATGCAGCATGGCTGCCAGGATTATCTGGTCAAGGGTCAGGGCGACGGCAATTTGATCCGCCGCACCGTTGTCTATGCCATCGAGCGCAAAGCCGTGGACGAGGAACGGCGCGGCAATGCCGAACAATTGAAGCGGGTGCTGCTGCAAACCGTGCGCGCGGTGTCGCTGACGCTGGAAATGCGCGACCCCTACACCGCCGGCCACCAGCGCCGGGTGGCTCAATTAGCCTTGATGATCGGCACCCATATGGGACTGTCGGACATCCAGTTGGAAGGCCTGCACACCGGCGCGCTGATCCACGACATCGGCAAGATCAACGTTCCCTCGGACTTCCTCAGCCGCCCCGGCAAGCTGTCCCCGGCGGCCTTCGCGGTGATCCGCCAGCATTCGGCGGACGGTTTCGAGATCGTCCAGGACATCGAATTCCCCTGGCCGGTGGCGAAGATGATCCTGCAACATCACGAACGCATGGACGGCACCGGCTATCCGCACGGTATCGGCGGCGATGACATCATCATCGAGGCGCGCATCCTGGCCGTCGCCGACGTGGTCGAAGCCATCAGCTCGCACCGCCCCTATCGCCCGGCGCTGGGCATTGATGTCGCCCTGGACGAAATCAAGCGCCACTCCGGCACCCATTTCGACCCCATGGTGGTCGCCGCCTGCCTGGAGGTCATCGAGAAGGTCGGCGACCCCTTCAAGGCGGAGTAAGCGGCTTTTCCTGTGGATCGCAGGGGTCGCGCATCAGCCCCTTGCCCAGATTACGGAAGCCCTGCGGCATCGGCACATAGCCACGGCTGCGTTCGGGACGTTCACGCACGGCGGCTCCGGCATAGATCTGTTTGGCCGCTTCGACCAGCAGCACCCCGGCGAAGGTGGGGAACCAGCGCGCCCCGATTTGCTCCCAGGCGGGAGCCGAGCGCAGCACGAAGCGGCTCTGGAACGGGGGCATGAACAGCGCCGTGGCGTTTTGCAGCGGCATGAACATGTTGTCGCGCAACAGCCGGGTCAGCTGGCTGGTGGTGTAGGGCCGCCCTTGGCCGAACGGCGTCCTCTCCAGCCGCGCCCAGATGCCGCGCCGATTGGGGGTGATCACCAGCAAGCGCCCACTATCGGACAGCACCCGCCAAATCTCGCGCATCATCAAACGGACGTGTTCGGTGGATTCCAGCGCGTGGATCAGCACCACCCGATCGACGGAGCGGTCAGGCAGCGGCAGGTCGGTTTCCTCGGCCAAGGTGACCAGACCGGGGCCTTCCGGCGGCCACGACATCACCCCCTGCGACGATGGCATGACAGCCAGCACCCGTTCGGTATCGTCGCGGAACGGGCGCAGATAGGGGGTGGCGAATCCCAAGCCCAGCACGCACAAACCGTGCGTATCGGGCCAGATGGCGCGAATGCGACGACGGATCATGCGCCGGGCCGTTTGGCCCAGGCTGCTGTCGTAGAAATCACGCAAGTCGATGACATCGCTCCACATCCCACCATCATTGAGACGGAGTTCGCGGCGCGGCAAGCGAAATCCGCGTGACCATGGCGGCGAGGCGGGGCTATGGTAGCGTCCCCTCGCCCGGTGGCGCCCCAACGCGGAGGCTGGCATGGCCAAGCTGGACATCGAACAGATCCTGGTCTTGCAGGACAATTATATCTATCTGCTGCACGACCCCGAAACCGGGGCGACGGCGGTGATCGATCCGTCCGTGTCCGAGCCGGTGCTGGAGCGTCTGGCGGCCAAGGGCTGGCGGCTCAGCCATATCCTCAACACCCACCACCATGCCGACCACACCGATGGCAATCTGGCGCTGAAGGCGGCGACCGGCGCCCAAGTCATCGGCGCGCGACGCGACGCCCAGCGCCTGCCCGGCCTCGATGTCGGGGTCGATGACGGCGACATCGTGCAGGTGGGAAGTGCGACGGCGCGGGTGATGGCGATGCCCGGCCACACTCTGGGTCATCTGGCCTATTGGTTCGCCGACAGCCAAGCGGTGTTCTGCGGCGACACCCTGTTTGCCTTGGGCTGCGGCCGCCTGTTCGAGGGTTCGCCCACGCAGATGTGGCAGTCCTTGCTTACCTTGCGCGGCTTGCCCGACGACACCCAAGTCTATTGCGCCCATGAATACACCCAGGCCAACGCCCGCTTCGCCCGCACCATCGAGCCCGCCAACGCCGAACTGATCGCCCGCGTCGCCGCCATTGACGCCGCCCGCGCCCAACACCAGCCGACCGTGCCCTCGCTGCTGTCGCTGGAGCGGGCGACCAATCCGTTCCTGCGCGCCGACATCGCCGCCGTGAAATCCGCCATCGGCCTGCCTGCCGACACCGCCCCCACCCAAGTCTTCGCCGAGATTCGTCGGCGCAAGGACGTTTTCTGAGGATCCCCCCATGAACCTTCGTTATTCCCAGACCTCGCCCTTCGTCCGCAAGGTGATGATCACCGCCATCGAGGCCGGTCTCGACAGCCGCATCACCCGTGAGACCACCAATGCCTGGTCACCCGAGACCGACCTGCCGCGCCACAACCCGCTGAGCAAGGTGCCAGCCCTGGTCACCGATGGCGGCGAGGCGTTGTATGATTCGCCGGTTATCTGCGAATACCTCGACAGCCTGCATGACGGGGCCAAGCTGTTCCCGCCCGCAGGCGGAGCCCGCTGGACCGCGCTGCGCCGTCAGGCCCTGGCCGACGGCATCATGGACGCCGCCGTCGCCGTGCGCGTCGAGACCACCAGCCGCCCCGAGCCGCACCGCTGGCCGGCTTGGGCCGACCGCCAGCGCGCCGCCATCAACCGCAGCCTCGACGCCTTGGAAGAGGAAGCCCCGCTGCTGGCCGGGCAATGGACCATCGGCGAGATCTCCATCGCCTGCGCCCTCGGCTATCTCGACTTCCGCGCCCCGGTGGACGACTGGAGAGCCACCCGCCCGCAATTGGCGGCATGGTACGCAGTGACGGCGCAGCGCGCTTCGGTGGTGGCAACGGTGCCGCATGATTGATCAGACCCTGAACGCCGCTCAGGTCATCGAACTGCTGGGCCTGCAACCGCATCCCGAAGGCGGGCATTACCGCGAGACCTATCGCCATACCGGTGCCGAGGGCGCGCGTGGTGACTGCACCGCGATCTTTTACCTGCTGGCGGCGGGCGAGCACTCGGCATGGCACCGCGTCGATGCGGTGGAAATCTGGCATTGGTACGCCGGAGCGCCGCTGAACCTGTCGATCGCCGAGGACGGCCACGACGCGCAGCAGCATATGCTCAGCGCCAATCTGACCGCCGGCCATCTACCGCAAGCGGTGGTGCCGCCCTTCGCCTGGCAGGCGGCTCAGTCCGAGGGGGCCTGGACCCTGGTCGGCTGCACCGTCTCGCCGGCCTTTTCTTTCGACGGCTTCGAGCTGGCGCCGGCCGGCTGGCAGCCGCATTCCCCCGGCCGTTGAGCCACATCTCATCGTATTGGACCGCCCGCATGCCCTTTAGCGCCCTGACCATCGCCGAGCTTGATATCGACCAGCCCGACGGCGGCACAATAAAATTCTCGGTGCCGCAGACCGACGACATGTTCGCCCTGGTCGGCGAAGTCCTCGGCGGCAAGGCTTATCCGCCGCTGATGTACCTCAAGGACGCCGTCGATTGCTTCATCGACATCGGCGCCAATATCGGCAGCGCCTCGCTGTATTTCCGCCTGTTCCACGACCGCGCCGCCCTGCATTGCTACGAGCCGCAGGCCGACAGCTTCGCCCTGCTGAAAAAGAACCTGGGTCCCCTGCCCAACGTCCATCTGACCCAAGCCGCCCTGAGCAGCGCCGCTGGCCAAGCTCCGTTGCATCTGGCCGGGCATGCGCATGAGTTCAGCTCGCTGCATGTCGGCGCGGTGCCGCCCATGCTGTCGGAGACGGTGACGGTGCTGGATACCGCCGAGGAACTGACCCGCGCCGCCGGCCGCGCCATGGCCATCGCCTTGAAAATCGACACCGAAGGCAACGAGCTGCCGATCCTGCGCGCCATCCCCGACGAGCTGTTCGCCCGCGTGGCGCTGGTCTATCTGGAATATCATTCCGAGGAAGCCCGCCTGGCCATCGACGCTTTGCTGAGCGGGCGCGGTTTCGTGCTGACCAATAGCTGGGCCGACGAGCCGCATCGCGGCAAGGTTTGTTATGTCGGCAACGCCGTGCTGACCGCCCGCACCCATCTGCATGCGGCGCGCATCGGCCCGCAGGACTGATCCACTCACGCGAAAGCAGCAAGGCGAGGTGTAATGGACGGCATTAATCTGATCATTCTGGTGTGCGCGGGACTGGCGGTGGCCAGCGTGTTCACCAGCATGATCGCCTTTCGCGCCGGTGCGCCGCTGCTGTTGCTGTTCCTCATCATCGGTCTGGTGGCGGGGCGCGACGGGCCGGGCGGCATCGTCTTCACCGATGCCCCCAACGCCTATCTGATCGGCAGCGCGGCGCTGGCCGTCATCCTGTTCGACAGCGGCTTCCATACCACCCTGAAAAGCTATCGCCTCGCCGCCGCCCCCGCCATCACTCTGGCGACGCTGGGCGTGGTCATCACCGCTGCCCTGGTCGCCCTGCCCAGTCACTATCTGCTGGGGATGGCGTGGCCGCAGGCGGCGCTGATGGGCACCATCCTTAGTTCGACCGACGCGGCGGCACTATTCTTCCTGCTACGCGTCGGCGGCATCACCATCCGCGACCGCGTGCGCTCGACCCTGGAGGTCGAATCCGGCACCAACGATCCCGTCGCCATCTTCCTCGCGCTGACCCTGGTCGATATCCTGACCGGTCAGCAAAGCGGCGATATGTTCACCTTTGCCGGGCGGTTGCTGGTGCAGATGGGCGGCGGCATCGGGCTGGGTCTGCTGGGCGGAGCCGGCATCATCTTCGTCGTCAACCGCATCAAGCTGGAGCCGGGGCTGTATCCGGTGGTGGTCATGGGACTGGCGGTCTCGGTCTTCGCCCTGAGCAACCTTTTGGGCGGCAGCGGCTTTCTGTCGGCCTATCTGGCCGGGCTAGTCGCCGGCAATGCCAAGCTACAATCGGCGGGAGCCATCCGGCGTTTTCAGGACGGCATCACTTGGCTGGCGCAGATCGCCATGTTCGTCACCCTGGGGCTGTTGGGCACACCCAGCCAGTTCCCCGCCGTGGCGTGGCCGGGCTTGGTGCTGGCGGTGGCGCTGACCTTCATCGCCCGCCCGCTGGCGGTGGCGCTATGCCTGCTGCCGTTCCGCTTCGGCAAGCGCGAGACGCTGTTCGTCTCGTGGGTGGGCCTACGCGGCGCGGTGTCGATCCTGCTGGCGCTGGTGCCGGTGCTGGGCGGCGTCAAAGGCGGCGACGTCTTCTTTCAGATTTCCTTCCTGGTGGTGGTCGCCTCGCTGCTGGTGCAGGGCTGGACGGTACGCCCGCTGGCCCGCTGGCTGGGACTGATCGTGCCCGAGCGGGCCGGACCGGTAGACCGCATGGAGGTCGATCTTCCCGGCCTTGCCGACCGCGAACTGGTCGCCTATGTGCTGCACCCCGACAGCCCCGTCGCACAAGGCCGCCCACTGCCGCGCTGGGCACGCCCCGTGCTGCTGCGGCGCGGCGATTTGATCCGCAACTCGCCGCGCCAATTGCAGGCGGGCGACCGCGTCTATCTGTTGGTAGCGCCCGCGCAAGTGCCGGTGCTCGACGCCCTGTTCGGGCGCACACGCGACGAGGCGGCTGCGGAATCCTGCCTTTATGGCGACTTCACCATCGGCCCCGAGGTCACGGTGAAGGCTCTGCGCGAGGCTTATGACCTGCCGCTCGATCCCGGCAACGACGCGGTAACGCTGGCCGAGATGTTCCGCCGCGAATTCCGCAGCGATTTGGAAATCGGCGACCGCCTGCATCTGGGGCCGGTCGATTTGATCATCCGCGAGATGCGAGACAGCCGAATCGGCCTGATCGGCATCGCCCTGGAACCGCCGCAGCCGGTCGGCTGGGAACGGCTGAAATCCCGTCTGGCCGCCGTGTTCGGAACCCGCTGAGCCGGGCTGTCTTTATGCTCCTCCCCCAACCGTCGTACCCGGCCTCGTGCCGGGTACCCACGCCGGGAAAGTGAAATTCCTTATATCTCTAATAACGATCTGGCGGAACCGCGTGGGTAGCCGGGACAAGCCCGGCCACAACGAGAATAAAGAACCCCGCCCACCCTCAATACATATGCTGGCCGCCATTGATCGACAGCGTCGCCCCGGTGATGAAGTCGGCTTCGTCGGCAATCAGGAACAGCACGCCGCGGGCGATGTCCTCGGCACGGCCCAGGCGGCCGGCGGGGATTTTGGCGATGATCTTTTCCAGCACGGCATGGGGGACGGCGCGCACCATGTCGGTATCGACATAGCCCGGCGCGATGGCGTTGACGGTGATGCCCTTGGCCGCGCCCTCTTGGGCCAGCGCCTTGGTGAAGCCGTGGATGCCGGATTTGGCGGCGGCGTAGTTGACCTGACCATACTGGCCGGCTTGGCCGTTAACCGAGCCAATGTTGATGATGCGGCCGAAACCCCGGTCGCGCATCGAATCGATGACCACGCGGGACATGTTGAAGCATGAGGTGAGGTTGGTGTGGATCACATCCTCCCACT
>Ga0116225_1000161_pt1 | contig 54981 bp, 43 predicted proteins | sample Sb_taG_8_FD_88968 | JGI IMG/M metagenome (GOLD analysis project Ga0116225, IMG submission 88968) | Peat soil microbial communities from Weissenstadt, Germany - Sb_50d_c_BC metaG | ecosystem: Environmental > Terrestrial > Soil > Wetlands > Peat | place: Germany: Weissenstadt | collected 2010-09-21 | reverse complement strand
TCGAGAGATCCATAAGCAGCGGCAACCTCAGCTCGGAAATGCGCGAGCAAGTCAAGGAGATGATTGCCGCTTTGAAGGAACCAAAAAATCAGGCTATTCTCGGCGGCGCCCTGGCGGCGGTGGGCATCGCCCAGTTCACACCGGCGGGGCCAGTGGTTGATTCGATCGTCGGCATTCTCGGCTATATTCTGGCCGGCAAGGCGGTCTTGGAGGCCGCTCCGGATCTGGCGCGTTTCGTGACCAAGGCGCTAGAGGCGAAAGACGACAGCGATTTTGACCAGGCTGGCCAGTACTTCGCGCGCGGGATCTCTCCGCTTTTGGTTCAAGCAGGCACGACGCTGGTTGGCATGGGGGTAGCCAAGGCGACTTCCGCCGGCGCGAAACTGGTCGGCAAGCGCATCGCTGCCTTGAAGGTCTCCAAGAATCCCATCACGAGTGAAGGCGGAAAGCTCCGGGTTGATCCGGCTATAATTGCGAAGGCGGAAGGCGCGACGGCAGCGGCAGGAGGGAAGCCACTAGTACCTCAGATCCCAAAGGCTGCCAGGGATGTTCCTGCCGCCCCAGCAATAGCTCGCGCAGTCGACCTGGAAGAAAAGGCAGATTTGGCACGAAAATATCTTGGCACGCAGAATGGCGAACTCGGAAAGAAATTCCGCAACGGAGGAGGAAATGTTTCCGTAGGGGAGCTTAAGACAGGGAATACTTCGACTCCGGTCCAGGCGTTTAGCGGCGAAAAAGACCTCAAGGAATTTGCCAAATTCGTACCAAACGGGCAACGGACGCTCCCAGTCGGCGGCGTTGGTGAATATATCAGAGACGTCGACGCAGAGGCAAAGATTCTTGAAGAAGTGACGCACATGACGCAGCCCGGGACAAAAGGTACATTGCGAGTATTTACAGAGAAAGAACCTTGCAAGGCGTGCGCCGAGGCATTCAAGAACCTCCAAAAACATAGGCCTAATCTTACTATTGAAATCCACTGGAAGGGCGGCAGCACGATCCTTCCCGCTAAGGAGTGAACATGCTTACCGCCGAAAAACTCGTGGAACGACTCCTGGCCGCGTGCATCGCGAAACAAGAGCAGATCCTCCCCTGCACCGAGGACGATCTCCGGGATGTCGCGCGCCACGCGCCGGGCCCGCTGCCTGTTGCTTATTTGGATTTCCTTTACGCTGTCGGTCGTGGAGCAGGCTGGTTTCTTCAGGACGTGGACATCTACTATCCCAAGATGTTGAACCTGAACGAACAAGCGCGCGATATACTCGACAACTGGGAAAAAGGTCGATTGGAGTTGCCTGCAGATGGGTTCGTGTTCTCCATGCGCAACGGCGAACAGTTCATGTTTTTTCGGGCCAACGAACAATCAGATAATCCAGACGTGTATCATTATTTCGAAGGTAGAGGCCGCTTTCGGCAAGTGGGACCTTTTTGGAGTTTCTTGGAGAGCGAACTACGGGAAGCAGAAGGCCTTAGCTGATAGTTTCCCAATTCGCCGTTGCTTCAGGACTCGCATCAGGCATCTGCTTTACATGAACTTCCGCCGCTTGAACGCTGCGATGTCCGCCGCGTCGAGTTCAAACCATTCGCCGTTCTTGCGTTTTCCCTCAAACCGCTTGTGCCAATAGGCTTCGATACCGGCCGGATCGTCCGTGCGGATTTCGTGCACTCTTGATGCGCGTTCGGGAAGTTGGATGGCAAGTTCGTATTCCCTGCGTCCGACAGCGTTGGACCTTCCAATTTTGTAAAATCGGCCGGATTTAATGAGGTAGACGAATCCGATGTCTTCGATCGGTGCTCTCGCCTCATCAGACGTGCGTCGATTGGCTGGGGCGTAGGCTGCGCACAAACTGGCTACATCTTCAAAGCCGTCGCGGCCCCGACAGTACTCCAACAGCTGTTGCACCAGTTCTGCCTTCGAGCCAATGCGTGCAAAGACTTTTTTGTCGGGAAAATCCACATCCTTGTGGTGCTTGAGAGAGAGGTCGTTGAGCGAAGGGAGTCGGCCGATCTCCTGGGCAAGACTTGCGTACTTTCCGAGAAGTTCTGTCCGATCGTAGGCACCTCGGAGTTGATTGGGAGCAAAACCCGCTTCGTCGAGCGCCTCATTCCAGCGTGCCCACAACTTTCCTTGCCAGTCAGACTGGCAGATACCCGTCTCGGCCTCGAACCTGCGCGAGCCCAGCGGCACCCCATCGTTGACCTCGGCCGTTCGTCTAATTTCTTGAAGGATTTGCTTCTTGTTCATAGCGCGCCCGTGACACAGGGTGGCAATACTCACGTACCTAAAGCCAATCAGCTATCAAGGAGATTACTTGGAGTGGCCTCTGTTGTGCCATTCGTCTGCACCCTTGCGGACAAGACAGAGAAGGAATCATCCATGAGGAAGCCTCATCAGGTTAAGTCGCCATTCTAGAGCGGCAAGAAAAACTTCGTCGACGAGCTATCTGTTCAGTGGTGGGAGCCGGACGATGCCGCCCAGCAACCCACATAGATTTCCAACAATTCCTCAACACTCAACAGCTTGCCTTCTTCCGCACCAACCCGCTCACCGGCGCCCAGATCAACTACAAGCAGATCGAACCCGGCACCATCGCCGACATCCCGCGCGGCATGCAATACGTGCAACCGCCGGGAGCTGCCAACGCGTCGGGCTTCATCGACATCCTGCACGCGACACTGCGTGGCGCCGGCTGCCGCTGGAACGCCCCGGAGTGGCTCGCAACCGGCAGCGGCGCCGACATGGCCGCGTACACCGCCAGCCTGACCGCGCATGCCCCTTTCGTACGCAGCGCGACGCAGAAGCAGAACGCCTACAAGAAGGTGTTTACGCAAGTCCTATGGGAAGCAATCGAGTACGCCATCGACTACGGCCGGCTGCCGCTGGACACGCCCCACCTGATCGACATCCAATGCGAAGCGCCAAGCATTCTCGCACGCGATGAGCGCGACGAAGCCCAAGCCAACCAAATTCGCGTCACCAGCGGCTGGAAGAGCCGGCAAACCGTGCAGCAGGAAGAAGGCCTCGATCCCGAGCAAGAGATGCAAAACATCGAAGCGTACAACGAACGCTTCGGGCAGGGACGACAGAGCGGCAAGGCAGGGCCGGTTCCTGTTCAGGAGGCCAATTTCAATTCTGATGGGCCGCGCGATCGCCAAGGACGATTTTCGGCTCGCATCTAAATTTCTGGCAATCGTATCCGAGAATGGCTTCCCGGCAAGCCAACGGAAAGCGCTCCCCTGCTTCTTTCAGGAACTCCCGAAAGAGCACGTCCTGTTCTTCCGTCGCACCTTGAGAAATCAAAAAAAGAAACTCACGGGGCAAATTTCAACTAGACCAGTTCTTGGCTCACTCTTGCTAAGTTGGCCGCAGGTTACTCAGGGCTCTCCGCCGGTGTCAAGGGCGGCGGGAATCCCTCGTCCAGTGAGGAGGTATTGCGCCTACCAGAAGAGCCAATCATCAGCATCATCGATGCACGCCTTATGGTCACACCATGAGCCGAAAGCATCCTTTCGGGTACCAGGTCCAGCCAGCCTTGTTGTGATCTAATTGCTCCCCGCAGTACCGACATCTTCCGGAACGCGAATCAATGTCCAGCCATTCAAGAGAATCCGAGGCATCAAAGGCCACTTCCTTTTCTTCAAGGATTGATTTGGCCTCTGCCAACGGGTGAAACTTTAACCTCAAGAAACTTCCCGGCGAGAGATTTTCTCTGAGGTAAGGGTCATTAACTTGGAGCCATTCGTGCCACTCGCTTCCTTGCAAACGACCTTCAAGCAGGGATTTCAGAAAGTCGATCACATCTTCTCGCATATAAGCGCTTCGCCGCGTTCATAACCAGCGACAGGTACCCTTGATTGCCCGGTGATCTGCCGGATAAGCCCTACCGCGCCCACAGCTTCCTATCCAAACTCCGATACCCAATCGCCTCGATAACATGCGCTGTCTTGAGGTCGGCTGACTGGTCCAGGTCCGCGATCGTGCGCGCCATGCGCAGGATCCGGTCGTGGGCCCGTGCTGATAGGCCCAGTTCGTCCATGGCGGTTTTGAGAAGCTTGCGGCCGTCGTCGTCGAGCGTGCAATAGCGGCGTAGCTGCCGGCTGGTCATGCGGCTGTTCAAGCGGTGGCTGTCGCGGCCGAAACGCTCGTGTTGGGCTGCGCGGGCGCGGTGCACCTGCTCGCGCATGTCGGCGCTCGGCGTGCCGTCCGCGTTGGCGGCCAGCTCCTGGAAGGGCACGCTCGGGACTTCAATGTGCATGTCGATGCGGTCCAGCAGCGGGCCGCTGATCTTGGCCATGTAGCGCTCGATCTGCATGGGGTTGCACTTGCAAGGACGCCGGCTGTCGCCCAGGTAGCCACATGGGCAGGGGTTCATCGCCGCCACGAGCACGAAGCTTGCCGGGAAGGTCGTGGAATGGAGTGCCCGCGAGATGGTCACTTGGCCTTGCTCGAGCGGCTGGCGGAGCACCTCGAGGCTGCGGCGGTGAAACTCGGGCAACTCGTCGAGAAACAGCACGCCGTGATGGGCCAGGCTGATCTCGCCGGGAGCGGGCGTACTGCCGCCGCCGACCATGCCGGCGTCGCTAATCGTGTGGTGCGGCGTGCGGAAGGGGCGCTTGGCCAGCAACGGCTCATCCGGCTTGAGCCGGCCCAGGACGCTGTAGATGCGCGTGGTTTCCAGGCTCTCCGTCGGCGTCAAGGGCGGCAGGATCGTCGGCAGCCGCTGGGCCAGCATGGTCTTGCCCGCACCGGGAGACCCGATCATCAAGACGTTGTGGCCGCCGGCCGCCGCCACCACGAGCGCGCGCTTGGCAAACTCCTGCCCGCGCACGTCGGCGAAGTCTACTTCATAGGTGTTCAACTTGGCGAACAGCTCCTCGATCTCGGAGGCCACCGGCTCCGCCTGCAGGTGGCCCGAGAGGATGCCGACTGCTTCCGTCAGCGAGTGCACTCCATAGACGGAAACCGCCTCGACCACGGCCGCTTCGCGCGCATTGGCTGCCGGCAGCAGCAGCTTCTTGATGCCACGCTCGGCCGCGTTCATGGCCATCGACAGGGCGCCCCTGATTGGCCGGACACTGCCGTCCAGGGCCAGCTCGCCCATGATGCCGTAGTCGCGCACCTGCTCCGGCAACAATTGCCCCGTCGCGACCAGCAGCCCCAGGGCAATCGGCAAATCGAAGCCGCCGGCATCTTTCTTTTGTTCGGCAGGGGCCAAATTGATGACGGTGCGCCCGGGATGGCGCTCATAACCGAGATTGGCGAGCGCCCGTTCGATGCGGTGGACACTTTCCTTGACCGAAGTCTCGAGCAGGCCCACGAGAATGGTCTTGGGCAACCCCGCCGAGGCATCCACCTCGGCTTCGACCGGGATGGCTTCGATCCCCTCAAGCGCAAACGCATTGAGCTTGGCGAGCATGGGAGAAGTACTCTCCGGAAGGAGTCGCGGTCACGTTATCCCGAAGGGAGCCAGGCGACAATGGTAACGGATGGCATCAGCTGTCTCAAGGGGCCGGGTCAAGGGAGAACGGCCAGGCATGTCCCGGCGCTCACCGGTGTTTTATTTTTTCCGGAGGCACCGGGTGAAGGATCAAGCGTTTGAATGCGAACCTGCCGGTGAGCCAGGCGGTGAAGGCAAGGATCACGCTGCCCCAAACTTGCATCGCGAAGATCATCTGCTCATCACGTTGTGACCAGAAGAAAATCCACAGGAAAGCGATGACGCCGACAGCGATAACGGCCACGATCGCACAGACCGTACCGGGAAAGAGCCACTTGGTCCGATCCCCGGCGGTGGTTTGGTAAGTCTTGCGTGTTTCGGTGCGCGTCCGTGTCTGGAGGTTATAACCGCATTCCAAACAGATGATCGCATCCTCTTCCATTTCCGCGGCGCACTGCGGACATCGGGAAAACTTGACAACATCGCCCATTTTGTAAGGGTTCTGTTCTTCCGCCGGGGGGGAAGAAGGCTGCGCCGGCGAACGATTTGCTGCGCCTGCGCTGGGCTTCGACTTGGCTGGCCCCGGTGGTGAGCCAGTTCGTTTCGCAGGGGCCTGTGCCTGAGCTGTCTTTGCCGACGCGGATCTGTCGCCAGTCGGTTTCGCTGGCGTGGATTTGCCGGCCGGCGCTTTGCTCGGCGCATTTACCGTGACGGTAAAAGTATGTCCACAGAACTTGCAGCGGACTTTCTTGCCCTGCAGTTCCGCCGGACCTTTTAACTGTTTCTTGCAGTCTGGACAAGTAACGAGGATGGTCGCTTCCATCTATTGCGTGCTCTCTCAGAGGCGATGCCAGGCTTCGAACCCTTTTCCGCCTTTTATGATACCGTAGGATAAATTCGCAGTCACCGGAAATGCACGAAGCAAAATAAACCGAGGAGTTGCCGTGTCAGCCCCCGTAGCCGTCCAGCGGATTCTCGTTTCGCTCGCGACGTACAACGAGCGCGACAACCTGGCTCCGCTCATCAGCGAGATCCAGGCTGCCGTGCCCGAGGCCGACATCCTGGTCATCGATGACAATTCGCCCGACGGAACCGGAAAACTGGCCGACGAGTTGGCAGCCAAGGATGCCCGCATCCACGTGTTGCATCGCCCGGGGAAACTAGGCCTGGGCACGGCCACCCTGGCCGGCGTGCGCTACGCCTGCGATCATGACTACGGCCTGCTCGTCAACATGGACGCCGACTTCAGCCATCCCCCACGCTATCTGCCGGCGCTCCTTGCCGGCATGAAGCAGCAGGATGTCATGATCGGGTCTCGCTACGTTCCCGGAGGGGGAGTGTCCAATTGGCCCTGGTCGCGGCGTGTTTTGAGCTGGGGAGTCAACAGCGTCGCGCGCCTGCTCTTTCGCATTCCCGCCCACGACACGAGCGGAGCTTACCGCTGCTACCGCGTGTCCAGGCTCCGCCAGGCCAAATTGGAAAACATGGTCTCCAGAGGTTATTCGTTTCAAGAGGAAATGCTCTATCGCTGCCGTAAGGCAGGCTGCCGTATTGGCGAGACGCCCATCATTTTCGAGAATCGCCGCGCCGGCAAATCCAAGGTCGATCCCCACGAGGCCATGCGCTCGATTGGAGTCATCTTCTTGCTCGGCTTCAAAGCATTTCTTGGATGGGACGGCGACGCACAGCCGGGACCATAGGTCCCAGGGACCCATAGGACCTATCTTCTCCCCCGAGTACGGGGGCGAGGGGCTAACGAAGCATGAGGCACTGATTGCGCAGCGATCAATATTGGTCTTTTCCACTCTTTTTGCCGTTGCGGCCATTGCCGTTCGATTGGCCGTAGAACTGAACCTGTCCCGCACCGAGGATCATCTCGAGCTCGCTGGCGGCAACACTCGTGGGATTGACGCGAAAGCTGTCGCCTGTCTTGAGGCGGCAGCGGCGGCCCGCGGAATCGCGCACTTCAAGATAGACAGGACAGGTCCCAGGCGTCCGCTCCAGGACGCGCGCCAATTGCTCGACCTCCTTGGCGCTGTGCACCCCAAGAGTTAGCGACAACCTGAGCCATTTCGTCAGTTCCTGTTTCGCCTGGTCGATTGTCAGGATCCGGCTGAGAACGAGGACAGGCCGCTCCTGGCTCCTGTCGATCGTTCCGCGCACCAGGCAAACGCGGTCCTCGCGGAATTCGTCTTTGAAGCGCAGAAAGTCATCCGGCCACATCACGCATTCGACGGCGCCCGTGAAATCTTCGAACCGGCAACGTACATAGCGGCTGTTGCCGTTGCGGGCCTTTTTCGTATTCAGCAAGCGGATTTGCGTCATCATGCCGCCCAGAATAACTTCCTGGTTGGCTACCAGTTGATCCAGATGATCGGCGGTGTGCGAGGCAAAACGGCGCAGCTCTTCCTCGTGTTGTGCCAAAGGATGACTGGAGAGATAGAAATCCAGGGCCTCCTTCTCGTTCTTCAGTTTCTCGCGATCACCCCACTCGGGAATGTCGGGCAGCGTCTGGGCGGCTGGAACAGATTCGGTCGCGCTGCTTTCGAAGACATCGAGGAAATTGCGCTGGCCCGAACGGCGATCTTGCTGTAATTCGCCGGCCGCCTGAAGAGCGGCGGGCAGCACGTGCATCCACTGGGCGCGTCGGCCGCCGAAACAATCGAAAGCCCCGGCCTTGATGAGCCGTTCGAGTGCAGCACGAGGTATCAATTTCAGATCGACGCGCTCGCAGAGGTCGAAGAGATCCTTGAAGGCTCCCCGCTCCGAACGTTCCCGGACGATTTCCTGTGCCGCCCCCCGGCCAACGCCCTTGATGGCGGTCAAGCCAAACAGGATCTTGCCGTCCACGACCGTGAAATCGACTTCGCCGGCGTTGACGTCAGGCGGCAACACGTCGGCGCCGAGGCGGCGCGCGTCCTCGATATGCTCGACCATGATGTCGCGCTTGTTGCTGTCGTCAATTTCGCTCGATAGCAAGGCGGCCATGAACTCGGCCGTGTAATGCGCTTTCAGGTACGCGGATTGGTAGCCAATGAGTGCGTAGGCGGCGCTATGGCTTTTGGTGAAACCGTAGCCGCCGAAAAACGTGATCAAATCGAAGATCTCTCTGGCCATCGCTTCGCTGACGCCGCGCTCGCCGGCGCCTTTGAGGAACTCCGCGCGGCGCTGATCGATAATTTCGTGCTTCTTTTTGCTGATGGCCTTGATGCAAGCGTAGGCGCTGGACAGCTCGATGCCGCCGAGGCGATTGAGAATGTGCATCACCTGTTCCTGGTAGACCATCACGCCGTAGGTCTCAGCCAGGATCTCTTCCATGACCGCATGCGGATACACTGCCTTTTCTCGGCCATGCTTGCGGTTGACGTAGGCATCGACCATGCCGCCGCCCAGCGGCCCAGGCCGATAGAGCGCGCTGCAGGCGATCAAATCGAGAATATTGTCCGGGCGCATGCGCTTGAGCAGCTCGCGAATGCCGTCGGATTCGAACTGGAACACCCCCTTGGCGTCGCCGCGCTGCAGCAGCGCATAAGTCTCGGCATCGTCCAGAGGTAGCTCAGCCAAGTTCACTTTCACGCCGCGGGTCTTTTCGATCAATTTCACGGCATTATCGAGAAGGGTCAGCGTGCGCAGGCCCAGGAAGTCCATCTTGAGCAGGCCGACCTTCTCCAGATCGCCCATAACCCATTGCGTCGTGATCACGGCCTCGTCGTGCTTGCGGCCATCGTCATCGCCTTTGCGGATCACGCGCTGCAGCGGCACATAATCGGAGAGCGGGCCGTTGGCGATCACCACGCCGGCCGCATGCGTGCCGGCATTGCGGTTCGTTCCCTCCAGCTTGCGGGCAATGTCGACCAGCTCGTGCACCTGTGGGTCGCTCTCGTAGGCTTGCCTGAGATCGGGGTTTTGCTTGAGAGCGTCGTCCAGGGTAATCCCGAGGGTCTTCGGGATCATTTCCGTGAGCTGCGTTACGCGCGGCAAGGGTAGATCGAGGACCCTGCCCACGTCCTTGATGGCGGCGCGGGCGGCCATCGTGCCAAACGTGCCGATCTGGCCGACGCTTTGCTCACCGTACTTGCGGCGGACATAGGCAATGACCTCATCGCGCCGTTCCTGGCAGAAGTCGATATCGATATCGGGCGCCTCGCTGCGGTTCGGATCGAGAAAGCGCTCGAACAAAAGGTCGTAGCGCAGTGGATCGACGTGGCTGAGCCGCAGGACGTAGGTGACGATGGCCCCGCAGGCCGAGCCGCGGGCGCTTGCCGGAATGCCGTTTTCGCGGGCAAAACGCACAAAGTCCCACACGATGAGGAAGTAGCTCGCGAAACCCATCCGGCAAATGATGCCTAGCTCGTGATCCAAGCGGGCGACTGCCTCGGGCGGCGGCGGTGAACCGTAGTGCTCGCGCAAGCCTGCCGCACATAGTTCACGCAGAAAGGCTTCGGGATCCTTCCCCTCGGGCGGCGTGAAGACCGGGAAGTGACGAGTCTTGAAGTCCAGCTCGATATTGCACCCGTCGGCAATCTCCTGGCTGCGCTCTACCGCGTCGGCCTGGCCGGGAAAGAGGCTGTACATCTCGGCGGGTGCGCGGACGTAAAACTGGTCGCTGCCGTAACGCAGGCGATTCTGGTCGTTCCTGGTCTTGCCGGTGTTGATGCACAGCAGGACATCGTGGGCGGAGCTGTCTGCCTGGCAGAGGTAGTGCGCATCGCTGGTGGCGACGAGAGGCAGACCCAGCCGATTGGCGATGTCGGTCGCGCACTCGGCGCAGCGCTTCTGCAGGTCGAGGCCGTTATTCTGGATCTCGACGTAGAAGTTCTTGCCGAAGAGCTTGGCAAACCACTCGGCGAGGCGACCGGCTTCGTCGAGCTGGTCTTTCAAGATGAATTCGCTGAACTCGCCCGACGCGCAGCCGCTCAGGCAAATGATCCCCTCCTTGTAAGTCGCCAGGAGTTCCTTGTCGATGCGTGGCACATAATGGTAGCCTTCGAGATAGGCCGCCGAAGCCATCTTGATCAGGTTGCGAAAGCCGGTGCGATTTTGCGCGAGAAGCGTCAGATGATAGCCGGCGTCCCCGCGCCGACGCGCATCCCGCTCCCTGCGCCCGTTGGCGGCGACGTATGCCTCATAGCCAAGGATCGGATTGATGCCGGCAGCGCGGCACTCCCGGTAGAACTCGATGGCACCGTAGAGATTGCCGTGGTCGGTCAAGGCCAAGGCATTCATGCCCTGACTCTTCGCCCGCTCGACCAACTCGGGAATGCGGCTAGCGCCGTCGAGAAGGCTGTAGTGACTGTGGCAATGCAAGTGAACAAAGGAACGTTCCGGCATAAGCTCCTTCAGCCGAACGGCGGCATGCCTCCTGGTTCTCTGTCAATTCCCGACTGACGGGTTGCGCTGCGATCCACGCAAAGAGAAGGAATTAAGATGAGGAGTAAGATTTTGAAGAAGATTAAGAGCAGGAGCACGAGAAAGAGCAGGACTAGGTAGGCGGCGCAGGCATGACATCCTACTCTTAATCTGGATCGTGCTCTTCATCATCTTCTTAATCGTAATCTTCCTCCTAAAATCTTACTCTTCCTTCAAGTTTACCCGTCGGCGCTGTAAATTGGAGGATCACTAGCAAGCAGGACGGCAATTCAAAAGAGCCGTCCCGGTCATCACAATAGTGGTTTGACACGATTGTAAGTAAACCGACGGGCCTCGTTAAGGGTGGTTCGCCCGATCCGACCTAAGACCAGACGTTGTTTGCCTTTCGCGCATAAAGAAAACGCAACGCGGCAGGCACTGCCAGAGAGCGGCATCAGCTGAATGGCGGATTACTTGCCAAGCACGTCGGGCTCGGCGACGGCGCGCAGGTAGCGGGCGAGCAGGTTTTGCACCGCCAGGACCCCTTGCCAGTCGGCATAGGTCAGTGTGACCTGAGTGCCGTCATCATTGGCGCGAATGTTGTCGGTCGCCTGCGTGAGATGGTGATGCAGGAAATCCAAGATCTCCGCCAGCCGGGCAGATTGCGCCGGTGAGAATTTCTGCGGCAAAGGGGGAAGAGGTGTCCTGCCGATGAACAGGTCGCCGTCGTTCACGGTGACCTCGTCCTTGATATTCAAATCGAATTCGCACTCGGCCGCGAACTGAGAGGCAACGCTGCTGGCATGAATCGTGGGTGGCCCCTGGTCGTGCGCCAATTCGCCCAGCATGCCGCCGAGGAGCGGATGGAGCGTGGCGCGGATCGTGGCCCGGCGCTCGTCGATCTGCAGGTCGGAGCCAAAAAGAAGGAGAGATCGTCCCAGGGTGATTCGATCTCCGTAGCGCAGCCGGCGGATCTGCACGACATGGCCGTTGACGCGGGTGCCGTTGGTGCTGTCGAGGTCGGTCAGGATGAGATCGCCGCCGTCTTGCTGGACCTTGGCGTGGAACCGGCTGACACGCTCGTCATTCAGACGCAGCAGGTTCCCTTCTTCGCGGCCAATGGTGAGGGGCACAGACAAGTCCGGGAAAACACGTCCCTTGTCTACCCCATCCAGCACCTGGAAGGTCACGGACAAAGTTGGGACGGACGACATCCGAGGGTTCTCCATTGTGAGCCCTTCCGAAGCGAAAGGGTCATTACTGACGCAGCGCGCCTTGCCCTAGCAGGCAGAGGAAGTGCGAACCGGGCCTTGCAAGTTCGCAACCGTTAACCTTTTATTGTCAAGTCCCATGCCGCAAAAGTCAATTGCGGAGTTACTGGTTTGCATTCGGGCAGGTGTCGGAACCAGGTAAGTTGACGCTTGGCCAGGTTGCGACTCCGCGTTTGCATGCTGCGAATCGCCGCCTCCAAGTCTAGCTCGCCGTCCAGGTAGTCGAACATTTCCTTGTAGCCAACGGCCTGACGCGCCTCGCGACTGACGGGGTGAGGCAGCTTACGCAAGGCAGCAACTTCGTCGACAAGACCCGCCTCGATCATGCCGCGGACGCGCGCGTCGATCCGCAGGTAAAGCTCGTCCCGCGGCAGGTCGAGCCAGAGCACACGGGACATCGTGGCAAGGTGCAAATTGCATTCCGAAACTGGGCTTTCTTCCTCGCCTTGATTTTCCTGTCTGCTCCATTGCTGTTGCCACGAGCTGATGGGCCGGCCGGTCAGCTCCCAGACTTCCAGTGCGCGAATGATCCGCCGGACGTCATGCGGATGGATCCTGCGGCCGGCAGCCGGATCCAAGCGGGTAAGTCGATCGTGAAGTATCTGGCAGCCGACATGCTGAACCTCCTCCGTCAGCTGGCGACGGATCTGCTCGTTGGCGGGGGGACCGTCAAAGAGGCCCAGCAACAGGGCCTTGAGATAAAGAGGCGTCCCGCCGACCAGGAGCGCTCGTTTACCACGTTGCTCGATGTCGCGGACGGCGTCGCCAGCCTGTTGCAGCCACCAGGCAACGCTGGCTGACTCCCACGGGTCGAGCAAATCCAGCAGATGATGGCGAACCCGAGTGCGCTCCTCCTGCCCTGGCTTGGCGGTGCCGATGTCCATGCCTCGATAAACGGCCATGGAATCCATCGACACGATTTCCGCGCCCAGGACCTCCCCCAATTGCATGGCCAACGCGGATTTACCGCAGCCCGTGGGCCCCGTCAGGACCAGAATGTTTTGGAAAGCGTCGGATGTCATTCCGAATGGTGACCTGCTGACGGCACTACAGGACGGAGGGCAATCCAATCAACATTGTAGCATGCAGCGGGGAGCAGCTGTTCGGCGGGCTCCGTCGCCGGCAGTTGATTTATGGCGTGGCCTCAACAGTGTGCCCGCACCTGAACCGAACTCCGCCAGGCAACGCCGACCCTTCCTCTTTCAGCGTGCGAGTCGGCATGGTTCAAAAGTAATGCCGCTCGGGGATTGTAGGGCAAGCTGATAGCTTGCTCCAGATTGCCGAGGAGCAAGCTGCCACCTGGATTCGAATCATGCCCTCTTTTAGAGTCCATTTCCCCCACTCGCAAGCAGCTTGTGCATGCGCATGCATGCATGCGCATGCGCCTGGGGAAGGGAAAGGAAGGGAATGGGAAAGGAAAGGAAGGGAAGGGACCGCGACGCAGCTTCGAAGAGAATCACGCGCATCACCAATCCGCCAACCGCGGAGAACCTTGCCAAGGCCTATGGCTCTCGCCTCCTACCTCAGCAGCACGGCTTGCCGGCGGACGACGGTACCGAACCGACCCTGCCGGCCTGCGCGGGAAATGAGGAAATGAGGCTAGGCCGACTTTTTCCTTGCGTCTCTTCCAGCCGCGTCGTTATAGTAGATCCTAGCAAAGCCATGCCGTGGAACCCCTCTAAGAGCGGAGTTGCCCCATGTTTGCACCATTCCGGAAAGCCTGGTTCATGGGCAGCGCCCTTGTGCTGGCCGCTTGCTTGCCTGGCGAGATTCAGTCGGCTCCGAAAGAGGCTGCTGCAGCGCCTGCAGAAACGACGGGGACGACAGGCGTACCCGTGGTTCAGAGGCCCTTGAGCGTTCTCTTCGTGGGCGCGCCGGTTGATGTCAGCGCCTTACCACCCAATATTCAAGACGCAGCCAATACGGGAACGGGGCTAGGGTTCGGAAATGCCATGACCGAAGGCAGTTCGTCGAAAACGGGCAGTTCTGGGCTCATGTTGAGCACGGAAGGCCTGCCGTTTAATGGGCTACCAATTGCCACAGGAGTGCCTGCCAGCTGGCTGCGCCAGTTGGGAATGACGACCGGTCACGGTGGAATTGGCACCAGCGGCGGCACCACAAGAGCAGGGAGCGCCAACAAAGCGGGCGCCCATCGCCCCCCGCGTCCCACCACGGTGAAGCATTAGCCCCTTGGTGACGAAAGAACCCTTGGGAGCCCTCAGCAAATCGACAAGTCATAGAAGCAACTTCCTTCCAAGTTAGGGCAGCTATTTGGCCAGGTGCCTGGTGCGACCAGAGTCACCAGGCTCGCGTCATGATCAAGTTGAAGCGAGCTTATGAAAAACCGTCCCGGTCGGATGGGACACGCATCCTCGTGGAACGGCTCTGGCCGCGCGGACTCACCAAGGAACGCGCTGCCCTGGATCTATGGCTCAAGGACATTGCCCCCAGCCCGGCGCTGCGGAAGTGGTATGGTCACGATGTCGCGCTCTGGCCGCAATTCGAAAAACGCTACCGGGCGGAATTGCGCAAGAAGCAAGATTTGCTCGACCTCTTACGGCAAAAAGAGCGCGAAGGAGTGGTCACCTTCGTCTATGCTGCCAAGGACGAAGAACACAACTCGGCACTCGTACTGAAAGAATTCCTGGAAAGCGCCGAGGAGTGAAACCTGTCGCGCGCTGGCCGGAGCACTTCAACGTACATAGTTTTCGTGGGACAACTCTGGCTATACTGCGCTCCAGATTTCGAGGCAGCGGGACGCCCAGGCCTTAGCGAGGGGACTTTCGCAAATCGCTCATTGACACCTATGTGGAAGTTGTCAGATTGGTAAAGAAGAGCTTTTCAGATGCGGATTCTGTGCAGAGGGGCCCCGACGTGCGCAAGTTTGCTGCAACCCTTCGGGCGCTGGGCCGCAGGCCTATCGCCATGACTATCGCTTCACTCCTGGGCATCAGTCTTGTTTTTTGGCTGATCCAGGAGAATGCGAACGTCGAGTCGCCGCACGCGTCGGTCGACGATCTCATCCGCGAGCTGAAGGACAAGGACATACGAACTCGTTATCGAGCCGCTGGCGGACTGCGGAGTCTGGGACTGAAGGCCGAGCCGGCTATTCCCGCGCTAATCGAATCGATGGAGCGTGAGGCCTTGTCTGACAACGACGCGGTCTTCCATGAGGCCAAGCGAACGCTTACGTCCCTTGGCCTTCCTGCTGTCCATGCGATGATGAAGGATTGCCGGGCTCACCCCAACCAGATGGTTCGCGTCATACTGATCCAGGCCCTGGGCGACATGGGGCTCGAGGCGCAGCCCGCCATCCCTGTCCTGCAAGCGGCTCTCGCCGACGAGGAGGTGGGTCTCTATGCCGCTTACGCTCTCTGGCAGATCGACCCGCAGTGCAAGCTGATCCTTCCCGCGTTTGCTACGGAGGTCCCGTTGCCGATTCCAACACTAATCGGCGGTTTGAGGCACAAGAACGACGAGGTGAGTCAGCGCGCCGCTTCGCTCATCGAGGCCATTGGCCCAGACGCCAGGGAAGCGGTGCCGGCTCTTGTCGAGGCGCTGGATCGGGAAAGGGTCGGCCCGGCGGTGCTGCGCGCGCTCAATCGGATGCCGCGCTCGAATGAAGCCATGGCGGCAGTTCCCAGCCTCGCGCGGGCGTTGAGGGACGAGCATGAGCATCTAGGGTACAACCGAGAGGCGATCGAGGTTCTGGCTCAATTGAGAAGCGAAGATCCTCTTGCGGTGTCGGGACTCGCCGGCGCACTGAAAGACTCGGACATCGAAGTTCGGCGACTGGCGGCAGGCGCTTTGGCGGATTTGGGTCAAGCCGGGCTGCCGGCGCTCCCAGCATTGCTTGACCTGGTTCATCATCCGGACGACCGCGATCTATGGTGCACGGCAATCAACTCGCCGAAAGAACTCATCAAGAATTATCCTTGGCCGGCCCGGACAAGTAGTTATCTGGCCGCCGCGTATGCATTAGGCCGAATTCCCTCGGGCCGCGAGCGGGTTCTCCCCATTCTGCTCAGGCAGTTGAAAGGCAGCCCTCCAGCGAGCCCTATGTTTTCGCTAGCTCTGGCACCTCCGTCTTCGCAGTTGCGGAGTGAAGCCGCTTCCGCCATTGGACTTCTGGGAGCCGCTGCTGCCAAGGAGGGAATCCCAGCGCTTGCCGGCGCGCTGAACGACAAATCGGAGGAGGTCCGCCAGACCGCAGTTTGGGCGCTCGGCGAACTTGGTCCTGCCGGGGTACCTGGACTGCTTAGTGTGTTAAAGAACGTAGATCCCGAAATTCGGCTACAGCCAGCCGAGGTACTGGGAACGATGGGACCGACGGCAGCGGAGGCCGTACCAGCGTTGACGGATGCCCTCAAGGAAGACTTCCCGCTCCACGGCCAAGCCCTGCTCGCCCTTGCCAGGATTGAGGCTGCATCCCCGGACTCACGCGATCGGCTGCTTCAATTACTCAAAGATCCAAGGTATCCTTCAAGTGCGCGCGCGCGTGCAGCCGAGATCTGGCGGCAGCGGAGCCTGCCGGTGGATCCGATCCTGCCTCTTTGCGACGCGATTTTGGCGGAAAAGGATCCAGCTGTCTGTCATGGAATTATTCTCATCATCGACCGGGCGAACCCGCCTAGCAAAGCAGCCGTTCCATTCCTTTGTCGAGCAGCAAAATCTTCGAATCGCTACGTCAGCATCCCGGCGATCGAGGCTCTCGGCCGCCTCAGGGGACTTGCCGCGGATGCAGTGGATACGTTGCGCGGCGCCCTGTCGGATCCGGTCGAATACACACGATGTTGTGCCGCACACGCTCTGGGTCAGATCGGTCCAGAGGCCCGGGCCGCGCTGCCGGAGCTGGCCGAGTTACTCGACGAAGATCCAAGCCCAACTGCGCGCACCGTCAGCATGAGGGCTATTTCCGCCTTTGGCAGCGACGGTGCCGCAGCCCTTCCCGCCCTGTGCTCCCTTGTGCTGGAAGGAAGAAACGACACGGAGGCGCTGGCCGCCCTTTCGAGGTTCAATCGATCTCCTGCGTTTGTGCTACCCGCGCCTTTATTAGGCTGGGAAGATTACCCCTGGAATAAAGAGAACCCCGATGAAAGGCGGGGCACGATTTCCGAGCATGCCATCCGGGTGCTGGCCACCATGGGCCCGGCGGCAAAGGACGCCGCCATACCGGTCCTTCTCTTGGCCCTCAGGGATGAGCGCCTGACGGTCCGCTTGGCCGCCGCCCATGCCCTCCAGAAAATCGACCCTGAGGCTGCCGCCGCAGAGCACATGTCGGCCCAGGAGCTGGATGCCGCCTGGGAGTCGTTGGGAGAAACCGACCTCACCCCGGCCTATCAAGGCGCCTGGGCGCTCATTGCCGATCCAGCAATAGCAATCCCGTACTTGCGCGACCAGCTTGCAAAGGCACCCCCAGCGCGCGCTTTAAAGCATGACCGCACGCCGGCAGACCTGCGTGTCCAGCGTGCGACAGCCATCCTGGAACGGATCGGCACCCCCGAGGCGAGACAGGTCTTGCAGAACTTGAAAGGCGGGAGCCGCCCGACCAGATGAGCCATCGTCAGCGCGTCTCGATCGTCACCGCCATCACCACGGGTGCCGTATCATCCGGCCCTTTGCGTAGCTCAATTTCCTTGATCGTCTGCTCGCGCTGCGGGTAGATCGCCAGGTAGCGGATCTGCTGGCCGCGCAGGCGAAAGGCGAATTTGGATCCAGGCACATCCACCCGGCGAATGTAATCCGCGAACTGTTCACCGTTCTTGAGTGAATGGTCCTCGGTCTTGCCGTCTTCGTAGTGCAGCCGGACGACGAGCGACACCGAACCCTTCTCACCCAACGGATAGCCCCAGCCACTCACGCCACTGAGCAGATGGACCGCCTTGGCCGGCGCATTGCATGGCAAACGTACCGAGCGAGGCATCTTGGGCGGAATCTCCCCTTGCGGACCGTAGAGCAGAATGACATTGCGCACCCGGCCGCCTTGAGGGTCAACAAGGTTAAAGGGAATGCCGTCGAAAACCTTCGGCGACCAGTCCTCGAAGACGAGCCGTTCTGTTCGGGAATCCTCGCTGAAGAACATGCCGCGCGTGCTGACAACGGTGGCGGCCTTGGCGAGCGGCAGCGGCAGAAATTTGCCGCGTTGCGTGAGGAACTCCAGCAGATTCGCCAAATCGTCTTGCGAAAGCTGCTTTTCGAATCCCTCCGGCATGAGCGACTTCGGCGTGGCCGTCAGTTCCGCAATGTTCTCGCGGAGCACCACTTGTTTCTTCGCCTCGGCATCGAGTAGCTCGACCGAGGTCCTCGTCTCCGAGGCCAGGAGCCCATTGACGAAGCGGCCATCCTTGGTTTCCAGGACGTAGACGCGGAAATTCCCTTCCACGCTGCGGTTGGGATCGAGGATGTCGATGAGCAGATGCTCTTTCGGGTGCACTGCCATTCCAGTCAGGTCTGGGCCGACCTTGTTGCCCTCGCCGCTGTGCGTGTGACACTTGGAGCATTGATTCTTGAACACCAGCTTCCCAAGGGCGGCGTTCCCAATGCGCCGGGTCAACGACAGGAACTGCTCCACCACCTTCTGTCGATCGGGGCTGACCAGGCCGCCACCCCGTTCCAGAAGTTTTCGGGCGCGCTCGGCAATGCGACGATCGGGGTGCGACGCGAGCGCTTGCCTTTGATCCAGGGCGAGATCCATGAGGGAAATCTGGACCTTGTCCACGGCATCCAAGAGGGCCCGGGTCGAGTCGGCCCGGCCAAATAACACGCGCAGCCCGGCAGCGCGCGCGGCCGGAGTCCAACTGCCGAAACGCTCGACGATGGCGGGCCCGACGCTCGAGGATTCGCTCGAGCCCAGGGCGTCGATGATGCCCGCGGCAAGCTGGGGCGATGTGCGGGGCGAGACAAGCGCGAGCAGTCTCGACACCACGCCGGTATCGCTGGGCCGGAACTCGACCAACTGACGGGCAGCCAAAACCCGTTGGTCGTCGCTCTGTTTCTCGTCGGCCGCGGCGGCAAGGAGGGATCCGACAATCTCGTCGGCGTACTTGCCAAAGCTCTTGCTGCCCCAGGCCGTGGCCAGTTTGATCAACTGTCCCTTTGCCCCCGGCGACAAACGAGGCAATAGCTTCTGCAGGGCCAGTTCTGTATCCTCGCCGAGCTGGGCAGGATGATTCTTGGGCCAACCCTTGGCGAGACCAGCCAGCACGGCTGCCGTGAGCTTGGCATCCGCATCTGGCAGGGCGACGAGCAACGGTCCAGCCGATGCCGCAGGGCCGCCACGTGCGTAATGCTCGGCGACGATTGCCAGGGCCTGGAGCAGCTTTGGAGGGCAGGGCATCTTGTCGGCCGCGATCGCCTTGAGGAAATACACATCGTGTGCCGCACCGGCAATCGTGGCCGCGTCGGCCAGCCAGCGATCGTCGATGTTGTCCGGGTTGTGCGACACTCTGGCGACGGCGGCCCCAGCCTGCGCATCCGCAGGCATTTCGGACAGTGCCAGAAGCGCAGCCAGCCGAACCTGCGCGTCCGGATCGTCCAGAACGCCGCTTCCAAGGAGGGCCTGAAGAGATTCGGCGTTCCGCGGCAGGACTGCAACGGCATTGCGGCGCACGCTAGGGATTAGGGAAGAGGGGTGAGGGGCGAGAGAGTTTCGAGGCAGGACTGCGATGGCATTGCGGCGGACTCCCGCCGATTTGTGATGGAGCGCTGCGAGTGCCGCCGCACTCGCCTCCGGGTGCGTTCCGTCAAGTGCTCCCAGGCCCTGCAAGGTCCAGAGCGCGTGGATGACTGCCGGGTTCAGCCCAATGGCGTCCACCGAGGTATCGCCGGTCAGGCGAATGAGCGCGGGCAGAACGTCCAGTTGACCACGCTCGACCAGCAGGCGCTGCGCGTGCAGTCGCCAAAACATATTGTCGTTCTTGAGTGTGTCGATTAGTTTTTCGGTGGAAGCACCCTGAAGCGACAAGGGTGCTGCCGGCTTGGTGCTCTTGCTGACCAGGCGGTAAATGCGGCCGTGTTTCTTGTCGCGCAGGTCGGTTTCGTAAGCGCCGCCTTTACCCGTCCTGAAGCCGGGCGGCGTCGGGTTGTGCTGGACGATGTAGTTGTACCAGTCGATGACCCACACCTGCCCATCGGGTCCGACCTCCGCCATGATGGGGGCGCTCCACTCGTCGTTGCTGGCAAGCAGGTTCCATGCCGGGCGCGACCGGAAGTTGCTGCCATACCCCTGAATGGCAAACGTCGCTACCAGGTGCCCCGTCGGCTCCGCGACAAATGCGGTCTTGTTCCAGTACTCCGGCGGATAGCTGCGCGCGGTGTACAAGGCATGTCCCGCGGCCGCGGTGAAACGCCCGTGGTAGTCCACTTGCCGGACCTTGTCGGTGATCGGGTGAAACTTGGGATCGCCGGCGATGCCGGGGAGGACCGTCGAGGACCAGCCGCGCACCGACTCGTAGTAGCGATTCGGGATGGGCAAATAGACGCTGGGATTGCCGTTGGCCGTCGAGCCGAACAACAACCCCTCCTCGCTGAAACCTACGCCCCAGGAGTTGTTGTTGGTGTTGCGCAGAAACTCGAGCTCGGAGCCGTCCGGCTTGAAGCGGTAGAAGCCCTGGCTGAAGGAAAGATGCGTGCCGCCGACCGTGCCGTTGTAGCCGGCGTAGCCCACGATGCCATAGATCCAGTTGTCCAAACCCCAGCGCAGATTGCTCGGCCCGGCATGGGTATCGCTCGTCGACCAGCCGGTGAAAAGCACCTTGCGTTCGTCGGCCACGCCGTCGCCGTCGGTATCCTTGAGGAAGAGCGTTTGCGGCGGCTGGTGCACGATGACGCCGCCGTTGGCGAACGTCAGACTGGTCGGCAGGCTCAGCTTGTCGGCGAAGACCGTGAATTTGTCGGCCCGGCCGTCGCCGTCGGTATCCTCGCAGATGACGATGCGATCGTGACCCTGGCCCTCCCGCTGCTTGTTGTTTGGATAATCCACCGTCACCCCCACCCAGAGCCGGCCGCGTTCGTCCCAATTCATGCAGATCGGCTTACCCCCCAGGTCGGGCTCGGCAGCAAAGAGCTTCAACTCGAAATCGGCAGGGTGGACGAAGTGCTTCATGGACTCCGCCGGTTCGAGCGGCACCTGCATTGTGCGGATCGGATCGCTGGTGACGCCCCAGCGCTCGCTGGGTGGGTAAAAAGGCACTTTGGCCTCGACGTATGCAAATGGCTTGACATCCTTGGCGAGAGGAGTCATCTCCGGTTCGTCGGCGAAAGCCGGTACGACAGCCGGGTTGCTTCCCACCGCCCAGCGGATGCCGCGTTCGAGCAGGTTCTGAAAGCCGGGATTGCCCCACGTGCGCTCGTCGTGGCCCCACGCCGTGTAAAAGACGCGACCCTTGCCTTGCGTGCGGACCCAAGTCCACGGCTCCTTGACGCCATTCTCGATGCGGTACTCGAGAACAGTGCGGTCCTTTTCATTGTGCTTGGTATGCACGTAGGTTTCGTCCCAGCTCTCGAAGCCGCGGAAGCCTTTCATGATCGGATGGTCCGGCTCCGCGATCGTTGTGCGAAAAACTCCCGTGCTGTGCCGGAGGAACTGGGCGCCGACAAGATCGATGTACTTTGGGGAATTGAGGAAGCAGTACGAAGCGCAATGGAGAGGGATGAAGCCCTTGCCGCCGGCCACGTAATCAAGCAGGGCGCGCTCCTGGTCCGAGTTGAGCGCCGTCGTGTTGGCGTAGATCAACAGCCCGTCGTAAGCGCCAAGCGTTTTCGCGTTCAGCGCCTCCACGCGGTCTGTATAAGTCAGGTCGATGCCGTGAGCCGCCAGGACAGGCTGCAACTGTCGAAAACGCAGCGCAGGCTGGTGGTGGCCGTTGTCGCCGAGGAACAGCACTTTGATGCTGGGATTGTCTGCGCGAGCCGGCGACTGCGCTCCTGTTACCACGGCAAGAAATAGGAAGATGATTTTTTTGAGCATGATTTAACTCTTATTCCGGTCCTCACCATGCCGCAAGTTTAATCGATCTCACCGTCCAACACCCCATTGATCCTGCAAGCGGCGCATTCCCCTCAGCCAGCGGTCGTGGTCGCTGGCCTTGCGGCGAACATACTCCGCGACCTGGGGATGGGGCAGAATAAGAAACTGCTCCGCTGCGAGTCCAGCAATCACCGTTTCAGCTACCGCCTCCGGTTCGAGCACTTCCGCACGCAGCATATCGCGCACGGGACCTATGGTCTCATCCAGAAGCTTCGTGTGCACGCCCATGGGGCAGAGGCAAGAAACCTTGATGCCCCGGTCTGCGTAGGTGATCGCCAGCCATTCCGCGAAGGCGACGGCGGCGTGCTTGGTGACGGAATAAGGCGCGGCGCCGACCTGGGTCAAAAGCCCCGCCGCGGATGCCGTCTGCAAGAGGTAGCCCTGGCCGCGGGCAAGCATCGCGGGGAGGACCGCGCGGGCGGCGTAGACGTGGGCCATGACGTTGACTTCCCAGGTCTTTTGCCAGCTCGCGTTGGCTACTTCCGGGCCCCCAGGCTCCCCCGCAATCCCGGCGTTGGAGCAGAACAGGTCGATCGGTCCAAAAGCTGCCGTCGCCTGTTCCACGAGACGGACGATCTCTGGTTCGTTACTCACGTCGACCGGCAGCGCCAGCCCGCCGATCTCGGCTGCCACCTTGCGCGCGCCCTCAGCGTCCCTGTCCGCCACGACCACGCCACGGGCGCCCTCGGCCCAGAAACGCCGGCACAGCGCCTGGCCAATGCCGCTCGCGCCTCCCGTAACCACGATCACTTTGTCGCGAAGGTGCATCGGGTCTCCTCGAAGGTTAATTCCAGGCCGATTGATGATAACAGAGCTACCGCAGCGAGGAGTAGGGTGTGTCAAGCGTACTCGCGCCGACGCACTTTTATGCGGGCCATGCAGTGAAAGCTGCGCCAAGGCGCCCTCTTGGAATGGTGCGTCGGCGCGAGTACGCTTGACGCATCCCTACAGACTGAAATTATGCATTCACACAGTTGCGCGTAGTGGTCGAACTCCGTCTTAAGGGGTGAAGCGTCAAGGAGAACGTAGTGATTTCTGACCCGGATGGGTTGTTGAGTCTCCTGGAAATGCATGGAGCCGAGTTGCACGCGCTCTTTGCGCGGCTCACGATGCGCACCGATGTGGCCGAGGATCTCCTGCAGGAACTCTTCCTCAAGCTGCGAAGGTCAGGCCGGCTCATCCGTGCGGACAACCGCAAAGCCTACCTGTTCCGCACGGCCATTCACCTGGCCTTCGACTGGCGGCGAGCCCAACGACCAACCGTGCCGTTGCGAACCGAACCGGCGGCTCCTGCGGAATCGTCCCTTAAGAGGCTGATCGACGCTGAGGAACTGGAACAGATCCTCGATGCCATGAGCAACCTCTCCGAGCTGAATCAGCAAGTTCTCGTGCTGCGCTATCTGCAACATCTGGAATATACAGAGATCGCGGAACAGCTTGGTAAGACGGAACATCAGGTGCGTGGGCTGTGCCACAAGGCACTTGGACAGTTGCGAACGATCCTACGACCGGCGGCAAGCGAGCCGCAGAAGGGAGGTACGCAGGAATGAGCGATTTCCACAACGACGAATTGATCCGCCGGCTTGAACGGCTGGGCAACCTGAAGCCAACCCCCGAGGCCACACGCACCGCTGTGGAACGGGTGCGACTTGCTCTCCTCCAGGCTCGCGTGACCAAGCTATCATCCAGGAGAAAGATCATGCTGAAACGCTTTGCTGTTGCCGCCGCGGTCTTATTGGGCGTTGGCACCTTGTTTGCCTGGCTGTTGCCATCGCCGTCCTCAGCCCGTACCGCCCTTGCCGAGGTGCAGGCCGCCATGCAATCGTCGCATTCCGTGACCTGCCGACAGGTCACGCGGATCAAAGGTGAACCGGACGAGTCGGTTCGCATGCTGATTCTTGGCAACGGGCTGTGGCGCACCGAAGGGAGCGACGGCAGCTACACCATCATGGACATCGGTAAGCACCGAGTACTGCTGGTCAATTCGCAAAAGCGCGAAGCCACACTTGTGCAAGGCTGGAACACGCCGCAGGTCAATCTGTATGAACACGTCAAGAATCTGCCGAACGATACCTCCGCCAAGGCCCTGCCCGGGAAAAAGCTCAACGGCAAAGAAGTGCTCGGCTTTGTGGTCAAAATGGCAGGGTCCGGCCCAGTAGGCTCGCCACCTGATCTCACGGTCTGGGCGGACGCCAAGACCCGGCTGCCGGTGCGCATCGAGGTCGAGGGGAAAGACGACGGCAAGGCCGGCGAGATCATCGTGGATGACTTCGTTTTCGACAAGGAGTTGGATGCCAAGCTGTTCGCCTTTAAGCCGCCGGCCGGTTACAAGCTCGAAACCGAGGGTGTCGCCGAGTTGCCGGCTGCTCCTGCCGATCCGCAGCTCAAGGACTTAGTCGTCACGCCGCTCGTGGGAATCGGCCCCGTGAAGTTCGGCATGTCACGCCCGGAAGTGGAAAGGCTCCTCGGCAAGCCGGATGGAGTCCAGGAACTGGGCAAGAACGGTTACGTCGATATGAACTATGGCTCGCGCGGCTACTTTATCGGCGTGAACAAGGTATATGGCGTGGCAATGATCTCCTGTGTGTCCCAGGTGGAGATGGCTGTGCGGGTCCGCGACTTTAGCGGCAAGACCGACAAAGGTATCACTCTGGGCGCGAGCACAGCCGACATTATCCGGGCATACGGCGAGCCGGACTCGAAGAAGACAAACATGGACTCGAGCTTCCTTGACTACCGCAAGCTGGATGCGCATTTCTCTCTCTTCAGCGATAAGCTCGTCCATATGATGTTCAACCGACCGCGACCGACGAAATGATTGTCTGTTCGATGTACAATGGTGAAGTTGACGCCGGCCGCAAAGGCCTTGAATCTGGACTCGCGACGCTCATTTCACCACGATCCAGGAGCAGGGATGCGTCAAGCGTACTCGCGCCGACGCACCATTCCAAGTAACGAGCACGGCACCACTTCCTGGTGGCGCTTCACCACGCGCCTTGGAGTACTCGAAGACGCACGTCTTGTTCTGGCCATTGGGTGAAACACGCGCCAAAGCACCGACCTTGGAAAGGTGCGTCGGCGCGAATACGCTTGACGCACCCTGCAGACTCAGGAGAGCTTCGCCATGTTTGACTCGCCTCCCGCTTATTGCCATTGAGCCACGTCTATCATCCCTCTAAAATCGCCGAAGCCCGCTTGACGCTCCCAAGCTTCGCTGAAATCTCCCATCGGAGTCGTTCATGCCAAGGACCATACAGACCATCGCATTGTTCACACTACTGGCACTCGCGCCGGTGCTGCTCGGCGCGGAGCCGGTCGAGACCGCTTTGGAGCGCATCAAGAAAGTAGGCAGGGAAGGACAGGGGAATGTGGAAGCGGCCAGCGCATGGCGTGAGCTGGCCCGGCAGGGGCCCGAGAAGCTGCCGACCATCCTCGCCGCGTTCGATGGCGCCGACGCCACCGCCGCCAACTGGCTGCGGGCGGCAGTCGATGCCATCGCCGAACGCGAACTGGCCGCGGGGCGACCGCTGCCGGCTGCCCGGCTGGAGAAATTCGTCAAAGAGACCGGGCACGACGGCCAGGCGCGACGGCTGGCTTACGAATGGCTCGTGCGCGTCGATGCGGCAGCGCCCGCGCGGCTGCTGCCAGCCATGCTGGAAGACCCCGGTGCCGAGTTGCGCCGCGACGCCGTGGCTGCGGTCTTACAGGAAGGAAAAGACCTTTTCAACAAGAAACTACGGGCCGCCGCGGCCGCCGCTTACGGAAAGGCCTTGTTCGCGGCTCGGGATCGCGACCAGGTTGAGCTGGCCATCAAGCAGCTCAAGGCCCTGGGCATCAGCATCGACGTGCCCAATCAGTACGGCTTCGTGCGCTCCTGGCAAATCATCGGACCTTTCGACAACACCAACGGAAATGGCTTCGGCCCAGCTTACCCGCCCGAGAAGGCGATCGAGCTGTCTGCGGACTACGAAGGCAAGAAGAACGCCCACGTCCGCTGGAGCGAACACACGACCAGCGATCCCTACGGCATCGTAGATTTCAACAAAGCACTTGGTAAGCACATGAGCGCGGTGGCCTACGCTTATGCCGTTGTCGATTCGCCCGTCGAACGGCCCGTGCAGGTGCGCGCCGGCAGCTTCAATGCCGTCAAGATCTTCCTCAACGGCAAACAGATCTTCTTCCGCGACGAGTACCACCACAACATGCGAGTCGACCAGCATATCGGCACGGGGACGCTTCGGGCCGGCAAGAATGACATCCTCATCAAGGTTTGTCAGAACGAACAGACGGAGTCGTGGGCGCAGTCGTGGTTGTTCCAGCTTCGCCTCAGCGACGCACTGGGAGGGGCAGTGCCATTCACGGTCGATACGCCCAAGAGCAAGCCCGCTACAACGGAAAGGAAGGCGCAGCCATGAATATGCACCGTGCCCTCGGCCTGGCCTGCTGGCTTGTGGCCGTCGCTTCGCTGCCGGCCGGCGATTGGACTCGGTTCCGCGGGAATGACGGCACCGGCGTGTCCGCGGAAACCGGGCTGCCGATCAAGTGGAGCGCCTCCGCAAACATCCGCTGGCAGGCGGATCTGCCTGGCCGCGGCCTATCATGCCCGGTCATCGCCGGCGGCCGGGTCTACATCACGGCGTCGAGCCGGCACGACCAGAGCCGGCTGCACGTGCTCTGTTTCGATCTCGCAGGCGGCAAGAAGCTCTGGGAGCGCCAGTTCTGGGCGACAGGCGACACCACCTCGAACGAGGCGACCTGCATGGCAGCACCCACCCCCGTGACCGACGGGAAGCAGGTGTTCGCCCTGTTCGCCACCGGCGATCTGGTCTGTCTCGACGCGGACGGAAATCTGCAATGGTACCGCTCGCTGGTGGGCGATTATCCGACCATCACCAACCAGGTGGGCATGGCTGCCTCGCTGGTGTTGTGGAAGGACGTGCTGATCGTGCCGATGCAGAACATGGGCGAGTCGTTCGTGGCCGGCCTCGATAAGGCGACCGGCAAGAATCGCTGGAAGGAAGCGCTGCCCCGCGACATCAACTGGACGACACCGCTGGTCATCGCGGATGGCGACCAGGCGAGCGTGCTCTTCCAGTCCGGTCAGGAGTTGGCCGCCTACGATCCGCTGACCGGCTCCAAGCGCTGGAACTACACCGCTGCCGGGATGTCCACCATCCCTTCGCCCGCCCCTGCGAACGGCCTGGTGCTGGTCGCGGCCGGTGAGCTGACTGCCCTGCGGCCCGGTGGCGACAGGCCACAAGTCGTCTGGAAAAACAACAAGCTGCGGCCCAGCGGCTACGGAACGCCGCTCCTCTATCAAGGTAGGGTTTACTCGATCGGCTCGGTCGGCCTAAACTGCGGCGACGCGGCCACGGGCAACCTGCTCTGGCAGCAGCGCGCCAAGGGCCCGTTTGCAGCGTCGCCGGTGGCGGGCGACGGCAAGATTTATCTCGTCAACGAAGATGGCATAGCGACCGTGATCCTCGCCGGCGACAAGCCCAATGTGTTGTCCACGAATCCGCTGGGCGAAAAGATCTCGGCGACGCCGGCCTTTGCCGACGGGGCCATTTTCCTGCGCTCGGATCAGCACCTGTTCTGCATTGGAGAGAAGAAGATCCGGTAATTCGCAAATTCTGCACATTGGCGAAAACGGAGGACGACCCCCCTTTGCCTCTTGAAGAAGATGGCCTGGACCTCGTCATCTGCGCTGCTTTGCCAGCTCCCTGTTAACCTTGTTGATGTCGAATGCTTCCGGATCGAATTCCTCCCCGAGCCATTCACGGATTTCATCGTACCGGTCGTGATCCTTGTCCTGGATGACTTCCAGCATGTCGCCGTACCCCCAAGGGCCGCCACAGTCTTCCGGTGGGCAGGCTCTTTGGCCAGCCAGGCAAATGGGGTAGGGCGCTCCCTCATGGGGTGGGAAGCGTTCTTCGACAATCAATTGATGCGTCCAATCATCCCCGAAGTCGTACACATAAATGAAGCGCGGCCGACGGTTCTCTACCGGAAGCACGTCGCTCAGCCTGACGGCGCTGGCGTCCCCGGCCTCATCGCCGCTCGGCGCTTCTGCGTCCGTATATTCCACGCCGCCGATGTCGAACGAATAAAGATGCTCGAATTCCCAGCCCATCGTAATTTGAATGAGTGAATGAAGCTCTTCCAGGGTACAGTCCTTCGTCTGCAGTCGTCGCCAAATCAGCGGGTCGATGCCACACAAGGTCACTTTGATCTGAAAAACGCTGTCGACCTTTTTCGAAAACGGGCGTTTGGGGACCAAGCGCGCGTCGATCTTGCTGCCAAGAAGGTTCGACACTTTGTCAGCGATCCGGAGGACTTTTTGCCTCTCATTCCCTTTCGCTCGATAGACTGAACCTTCGACGTAATCGAGGAGTTCGTCCAGTTCATCGAGATTGAACTCCACGCCTTTTGCCTTGGCGTCCGCGTTCTCGAAGCGCTCAGCCAGCTGAGCGGGCAATCCGGCATATTTGAGGATGGTGTGGCGTTGTGCTTCCGAAAGGTCTAGCCTGTGCGGCTCTGTCGCGGAGGCACGATCCAGCTTGACGGCCGGACCTCCACGCTCCGGGACATGTTGTTTGTCTACTGTTGCTGCAATTCCTTTCTTGGCCATGTTTTGGTTCCTTTCTTTGGCCTGGCGATCCTGGGACCAACCTTCCTAGTCCGCGCTAGGGTATTGTAGTGCTGCGGTCTTTTCCGCCATAGCATTTCCGACCCTTCTGCCGATCGGCGGGAACATGGTGTATCATCAACTTCTGGAAGTCAATTTCCTGATCTTCTTTGCATAGCTCTCCCGGGATACTACCATGCCGCCACGGGTGTCGCTCTGCCTCATTGTCAAGGATGAGGAAAGGAACCTCCAGGCCTGCCTGGACTCCGCAGCCGGCCTGATGCATGAAACGATCGTGGTGGACACCGGCTCGACCGATGGCACGCGCGACCTGGCCCGCCGCCTGGGGGCGCGGGTTCACGAATTTCCCTGGGTGGATAGCTTCGCCGCCGCCCGCAATGAAAGTCTCCGGCTGGCCGGCGGAGATTGGATCTTCTGGCTGGATGCAGACGATCGCCTCGACGAGGACAACCGCGCCAAGCTGCGTGCACTGTTCACCGGCTTGCAACCGGAGATAGCCGGCTACAGCATGCAATGCCGCTGCTTGCCCAACGCGCGGACTGGCACGGCCATGGTCGTCGATCACATTCGGCTCTTCCCCAATCATCCCGACATCCGCTGGCAATATCGCGTCCACGAGCAGATCGTCCCCGCCATCGAACGGCTGGGGGGCGCGCTGCGGCCGACCGGCATCGTCATCCAGCATGCCGGTTACCAGGATGAGGACCAGCGCCGACGCAAGAACGAGCGTAACCTGCGGCTCCTGCAACTGGATCAGGCGGAACACCCCGACGACCCCATCGTTCTCTTCCACCTCGGTTGGACCCATCTGGACCTGGGTCGGCCGACCGAGGCCATACCTTTTCTCCAGGGCAGTCTGCAACGTTCGGGGCCGGGACTTTCCAGCATGCGCAAGGCGTACGCGCTGCTTGTCAACTCCCATTATGGCCTGGGCCAAAAGCAGGAAGCGTTCGCTATTTGCCAGGAGGCCCGTGCCCGGTTCCCCGACGACGCTGAACTCCTTTACATGGAAGGAGTGCTGCGCGCACAACTGGGCGATGCCGCGGGAGCGGAGATGTGCTTGCGTCATCTCCTGGGGAGTGGGCCGGGAGAGCAGCTCGTTGCGCTCGATGCGGGAGTCCATGGCCACCTTGCTCACCAACACCTGGGTGATTTGTATTTCCAACAAGGGCGCCTGGAGGAAGCGGAGACGGAATGGCGCGCGGTGCTGGCCGAGCGGCCCGACTACACCGATGCCTGGCTCGGACTCGGAGAGGTGTGGCGAAGACAAGGACGCTTGGAAAACCTCGGCGAAATGGAGGAAGCCGCCGGGCGTCTCGAGGCCAACCCTGCCAAAACGATCGATGCAGTATTGCTGCGTAGCAGCCTCCACATGGCGCGCAGGGAGTTCGGAGAAGCGCGCCGCCTCCTGGAAGAAGCGCTTGGCCGCGCGCCGCAAGCGGTACCTCTGCACGTCTGCCTCAGCCACGTCCTGCTAACTGAAGGCCGCGACTGGGCCGCCGCGGAGCAATGCCTGCGTCAGGTGCTGGTGCTCGACCCAGGCAACGCTGGCGCCCGGCACAACCTCGACGTGCTCTTGCGGCTCTTGAATAGATAAAATCTGAGGGCCCACATCGAAGCTGGCGCTCCAGCGAATCCGCTTGCTCGACAATGAGTGGAAATGTCAGCGCGGGACGCGTATTCTACTCTTGTCCATGCAGAGACTGGAAGCACGCTCCTATTCTCCCGTCGCCAGGTCCAGACCAGGCCCGGCCAAAATACTTGGTTCAATCAAAAGGAGATTACCGCCGTGAAGAATTTACTCGTCCTCGTCGTGCTGGTTGCCATCGTGGTCCTTGGCGTCGGCCTCTGGCGCGGATGGTTCGACTTCGGCGGCAAGAAAGAGGGGGATCAGGTCAAGGCCAATCTCAATGTCAATTTGACTAAGTTCAAGCAGGACAAGGAGGAATTCCAAAAGATCTTGAACGAGAAGTCCGGCGGCATGAAGAAGAAACTGGCCAAGCTCAAGGACAAGGCCAAGGACTTGACCGGCGACGCCAAGGTAAAGACGGAAAAGGAGATCGAGGGCCTGTCCAAAAAACACCTGGACCTCCAATCCAAAATGAAAGACCTGGAGGAGGCTACGGAGGAGAAACTGCAGGGCTTGAAATCATCGATCATGAAAGAGTTCGAGGACGAACCGAAGGGGGGCAAGGAGGATGAGTCGAAGAAGCCCGAGTAATGGGCATGTCGAGCGCGCTGGCAGGAGGAGGCTGCGTCTCTGGTTGAAGGCAGGTCAGCTGGGCTACCATTCGGCCACGGAGCCCGGGTTGAATATCACGTGAGTCTAGTTCGTCTTCGGGAGGTACTGCATCAAGGGTACGTGACGCGGCAGGCTGCCTCAGCCAGGCGGCTTTTCGGTGCCGAGCCCCAGGGCAGCCTGGAGCGGAGCCAGGTGAGCGGCATACAATCGCCAGCGCCCCACCGAGCTGTGGTAAAGCGGTTGGCGAACCTGCTGCTTGCTTACGGTTCTTACGGAACGAGGATTCTCGTAAAACCGTAAGCAGCGCTCGTCCCACGGCAACCCGCAGAAAGCCACCATTCCCCTGATAATTCCTTCCGGGTCGCGCAGCAACTCTTCATAGACGACATCCAGCATGGGCAGCGGCAGGGCGGTTCGCCAGTGGCCGATCAACCGCTCATAGTCGCGATAGTACCGGCCCAGGTCCTCCAGGTTCCACGTGAAATCGAGGGCCCGGAACTGGTTCAGGAAGCAGGAAACGCATACGTCCAGGGGATCGCGCCGGCAGTGGATCACTCGCGCTCGCGGAAAGAGCGTGGCGATGAGCCCCAGGTGCAAGAAATTGCCCAACATCTTGTCGATAATCCGCCGGGCCGGGCCGGCCAATTCCAGCAGCCGATCCACATACTCGTTCCCCAGCCGCTGAATACATGTAGCGTGGAGATGCGTAACACACTCCGGATATTGCTCCGCGCCCCCCAGCCGTTCGGAGAGACTGGCAGCCAGGTGAGGCACGTCGCGTAGCTCGCCGACACCTGCTATCTCGGGGTGATGAGACAAGATCTGCTCAACCAGCGACGAACCGGAGCGCGGCATGCCGACGACGAACACGGGCACCTCGCTCTCCAGGCCGAGCCCATGCACTTGTTCGAAGTATAGCGGCGTGAACACTGCGATCAGGCGATCGACGAAGCGCGCATGCTGGTCGGGGTCAAACGCATCGCCCGCTTGCCTGGCGAGTTCCCGGCGGAGGCGGTTAGCCTCGCGGGAGTGATGAAATGCGTCGTCGTAGCGGCGGGCCCGGTCGAGCAGATGACCCAGGATGGCGTGCAGCCGGCTCGCTTCCTGCGGCTGCACCCGTGGGTCGGCAAGCCTGACCGCAAGCTCGTCGAGTCCGGGGTCCGCTTCGGTATAGAGTCCGTTGGCGGCCAGCGCATAGAGCACCTGGGCAGAGCCCGGGTTGCAACGCAAGCTCTCGCGAAAGTGCGTCTCGGCCTCGGCTATCTCGCCCATTTCCAGGAGAGCAACCGCCAGATTGTTATGACCCTTGAAATAATCCGGCCGCAAACGCACGGCCTCGCGATAACAGGCAAGCCCCTCTTCCAGCTTATCGTTCTCGCGAAGTGCGTGGCCCAGGTTCAGGTGCGCCTCGGCATAGCTTGACCGCAGGCGGACCGCTTCGCGATAGCAGGGGATCGCGTCCGCAGGTTTACCCCTCAGCAGAAGCACGTTGCCGAGGTTGTTCCAGGCCTCGACTGAATCGGGCCGGAGTCGAGTGACCTCGCGGAAATGCAGCGCCGCCTCGTCAGCCCGCCCCAGGCCTGCAAGCGCCATTCCCATCCGAAAATGCAGTTCAACGTCCTCGGGTCGGATCGCGAGCGCCCGCTCGTAGCAGCTCTGCGCTTCGGCGAGGTTTCCCTGTTGATGAAACGTGAGCCCCAGTTGACCAAGGGCTTCAGCGTGCGTTGGGTCTTCCAATACGATGTGTTGGTAGAGTTCCGCCGCGCCGGCCAGGTCGCCGGCTTGATGCAGTTGCTTACCGCGAGCCAGGATATCCGCGGCCGTGGTCATTTCGGGGCCGTTGCCAGGAGACGAGGTCCAATCGAGGGGGCCGGGCTGTGCAACCCGACCCCCTTGATGGACCAAACGGATTGGCGACAAGCCTAGCTGTTGGCGATCAACCAGGGGACGAGCGTGTTCGCCTGCGGACTGCCGAGACCCGTGGCCAGGTCATAGCCAGGGCCGGCAGCATAGCCGTTGCTCCCCGTGATGACATCGTGGTAGTTTGTCGCATACACCGAGCCGACCGCAGCATTATACTCGGTGCGGCTCGTGAGGTTGTTGGTCGACAACGGCGTCGAACGGCTCTGATTGACCAGAGCGATGAGCCCGGCCCACTGCGGGGCGCCGGCGCTTGTGCCGCCAACTTCGTACCAACCAGGCGTGCGCGTGTAGCTGTCGTAGACGTACACGCCGGTGCTCGGGTTGGCGTCGTAGGAGACATCGGGCGTGCCGCGGCCGCTCAGATTGATGCCGTAACTCGACTGGTAGCCCGGCTCGGGCTCGTACGCACTGGCCCCGCCGCCGCCGCTGGACCAGGCGCTCTCGCTGGAATAGGCGTTGCTGGTGGTAAGCGTGAGGCTGGTGCCTCCCACCGACAAGACGTTAGGCGAGGCGGAGGGGTACTCGACCACGCCGCCGCTGTCGCCCGCGGAGGCGACATAGCTGACGCCCATGTGGCTGAAGTAGGAGTCGTAAGACGAATCGGATGAGGAGTCGCTGCCACCCCAGCTCATGGAAACAACGTGGGCGCCGTCGGTGGTGGCCCAGTTGATGGCCGAGAACAGAGCAGTATACGAGGAGCTGGTGGCTTCGACCAGCGTGATGTTCGCCTGCGGCGCGATGGCGTGGGCCCACTCCACGTCCAGCGATTCCTCGATGCCCCAGCTCGCGCTGTTGTGAATTCTGCTGCTCATTTCATGGACGGTGAGGGTCGGGTTGGGCAGGCCCCACTGGGCATCGAAGGTCTTGAGATCGCGGGCAATGTTCGGGTCGTTATAGGCGTCGACGATGAAGATCGTCTGGCCCGCGCCCGTGTTGCTGACCAGGTTGAATCCGTAGGCCTGGCTGATTTGCGCCGGACTGAAGGGGGCAGAGCCATTCGCCCCATTGGGGCGGATGCCGCCAGGCGCGTGCGTCGGGTGCGCAACCAATTGCGGCGCGGCAACGCCGCCACCGCCGGAGGCTGCCGCCGCCTGCATTCCGGAGCCTGCTCCGGTCGACGAGGACGATTGCGCCGCGGCCGGCGCGGAAATCACCCCGCCGGAGGCGAGGCTCGATGTCGCAGGTATGACTGCATCCGCGGAGCCGCCCGTTCCCGGTTGGAAGGCCGTGCCGCCGCTGGCCCCTCCGAATTCCGGCGCCGATGGCAGCGGGCCGGCGAATGGATCACCGAAGTCAAAGCTTGGCGACAGCGCCGCCAAGGAATTGTCGTTGGCGGCGAACACCTGGTCGCTCGCCCTCGACGTGATGGCGGATGCTTGCGAGTCACCTCCCGGCGCTGCCTGGCTGACCAAGGGGAAAGAAGCCACGTCTGAAGAACTAACTTCCGGGGGACAAACGGCCAGCGTGGCCGGGTTGTCTTCCCGCCAAGCGCTGGCGCTTCCCAGGCCAGCTTCCGGATTGACAAGCGCGGGCCCTTGCAGGTCTCCGGAAGCGCTCTCTTGCGCCAAAAGTGCCGGCCCGGCAAAAGAGCCCATTGCCCAGAGCAAGGATGCCCCTAGCAGCTCACCCGGTACAATCCGATCCTCCAGCCGCAGGATCTCTGCCTGCAGCGGACGTACCCTTTTCTCGGTCATCTTCATGCGAGCACTCATCGGCCCCTCCAACAAGAGAAAAAAGTGACTTCGACGAATCTGGGTTTATGAGGCGAGTAAAGATGGCCGCTAGCCTAAATACGCTGCTGTGTTGCGTCAAGCAAAAACATTAGAGAAAAATTAAAAGTGTAGACTCGTTCAGTAGCCTGTCGTCTTCCCCGGCATAATGCTCTGGCTCGGCGAAGGGTGTGTGCGGCCTCGCTCACATGCGAGGCACGGCCGCACAGCCGCTCCTTTCTACAGCAGCGGCCAGCGGAGGCGCTGCTCGGGCAGACTACTTTGCGCGCCTGGACTGAGGAGGAGGCACTCTCGCGGCACATGCAGCGGTGCGACCTGCCACCGAGAATTTCCGTCGCAGTGGCCGTCTTTGCATCTCATCCTGTGCCGGTAGGCACGATCTTTGCACTTCGGTTAGTAGGCAGCCGCTGACGCGGGCAGGTTGGCCGGCGCTGGCGTTCACTCAGCAACCGCCTGTCCGTTTCATGGGCGAGAGTACAACGAGAGGAGTTTCCGATGTTACCGATTCATACGATTCTGTTTCCGACCGATTTTTCGGAGAACGCAGAAAGGGCGTTTCCGCTGGCGTGCGCACTGGCGCGGGATTGCGGAGCACGCATCGTTGTGCTTTACGTGATGCCGCTTCCAGTGGGGGACGAACAGTTCCAGGCCCGCCACCATCCAGACGATTATTTCGCGGGCGCTTGGGAGGCGCTCCATCAGGTGCGCGCGCCGGACTCTAATGTTCGCGTGGAGCATCGCCTGGAAGAAGGAGACGCCGCCAAGCGGATACTTGAATTGGCCGATGAGGTCGAGGCCGGCCTGATCGTCATGGGAACGCACGGCAGAACCGGCTTCCGGAGACTACTGATGGGCAGCGTCGCGGAACAGGTCATGCGCGCGGCGCCCTGTCCGGTGCTAACGTTGAAGGCGCCACTCCCGGTTGGCACAGAGCAGACCGCCGAAGCGGCCTTGGCGAAATGAGCCGCTGGTTGGCCAAGGGGTTGACGCGCTGTTCAGCGCAGATCTTTTGACGCTGTTCGGCGCAGGTCTCCTGACCTCGCCACTCAATGAAAGGAGAAGAAATCATGCACTTCAGTGATCTGGTGACTGTCTATACGCTTAACGATCCCATCCGGGCGGAGATCATCAAAAGCGCTCTCCAGACCGAAGGCATTCACTGCTTCCTGGCCGGCATCAACATGGCCGAGCAGGCGTCGCTATCCCCGTTCCCGGTCGAGGTTCAGGTACCAGCCGGCGATGCGGATCGCGCCCGCAAGTTCATCGAGTCCCATGAAAGCCGGCAGGTCAGTCACTAGCACGGTACCGCTAACCTTGGAGATCCGGACCGCGCGCCTGAGCTTGCCACCGCCATTCTCGACAGCATCGAGCACCGTCGGCGCCTGGGAGGATGCCACGCCTCTGGAAGAGCACGCGCGGCATTATGAGACCCCCTATTTTCACAGCAGGAGGTCCCATCCGGCGGCCCCGCCCCATCTCTTCAGCAGTCTCTGCGCGTGCGCGCCGTGCTGATCTTGACAGAAAATGCGGCAGGCCACTATAAGCCTCGCGATGACGCCTGATTCGGATCGACAAAGCAGTGAATCGCACGGCCACGACGTGCTGGCCCAACCAGTGCACTGGGCTGGGGAGCCTTGCCCCAGCGCAGGGTCTCGAACCTGGCCCTTGCCCTCCTGGCGGATAGGCCTGGCGTGCTACGGCTTGACAACATGCTTGGTGCTGGTGGGCGCGTACCTGGGTCGCGGCCTTGTCGTCTCACCGCCGAGTGAGGTCAAGCCGAGTCGTTTTTGCGATTGTATGGCCATCAACTGGGATGGAGGCTGGTACAGGGATATTGTCCGAGGTGGCTATTCTTTTAATCCGCAGGCCAATTCGAGCACGGCCTTCTTCCCTGCATACCCAGCCTTGACCTGGCTTGTGACAAAGACAACCCGGATCAGCCCGGAGATCGCCCTCTTGATCGTTTCCCATGTCTGCTTGGCCGGCGCCCTGGTACTCCTGGCTGCTTATGTCCGTCTGCGGTTTGGCAGCGCCTCGGGCAATCTCGCGGCGTTCACCATACTCGCCGCCGGGGCCTTTCCGACCGCCTTCTTTTTCCGCATGGGGTATTCGGAGTCGTTATTCCTCCTCTGCACGGTCCTGGCGTTCTACTTGATGGAACGGAAAGCGCCGCTCTGGCTCGTGGCCGTCGTGATCGGCCTCACGACGGCTTGCCGGATTCCGGGAATCTGCCTGCTCTGTCCCTTCGCGCTTCATGTCTGGCGCAGCTCCGCTGATAAGCGCGCCGGTGTCCGCAAACTACTCGTGGTGGCGCCGCTCGCCTGCTGGGGAATCGCCGCCTTCATGCTGTACACCTGGCACAAGTTCGGCGACCCTCTCGCGTTCGTCACGGCGCAGTCCACGTGGCACGTCCGCCTTCCTCCTTCGTGGAGCCACAAGCTCTATTGCCTGGCGATATTCGAGCCTCTGCGATCGGTCTTCGATTCATCCAGCCCGGGCTACTGGAAGATCCATAGCTACCATCTGCTGGCGGCCTGCAGCTTGCCCGCTGTCAATCCGTTGTTCTTTGTGCTGGGATTGGTCTTGGTTGCCGTCGGAGCGTGCAGGCGCTGGTTATCTCCCATGGAATGGAGTTTCGCCGCGGCGCTTCTATTCATCGGTTATGTTGGGCGCGGTTACGAAATGTGCATGCTTTCTTCGGGACGGTTTGTGGCGGTCGTCTTTCCAATCTACCTCGTACTTGGCCAATTGCTCTGCCGCTGTCCGGCGCCGTTGGCGTCCGCCTTTCTTGCCTTGAGTTCTGTCTTCCTCACCATCTACTCCGCGTTGTTCGCCGCCAGCCATTTCCTTATTTAAATCGCGTGCCGTGCGACCGCGGTCTGGGCCAAAGCTGGCCTCACGCTGCGCCGGGCACAGACGCGTAACATTGGCCGGCGTCGCGTGCTACTCCGGTATCGCGTACTCGTCTTAGGTGTTTGGTTTGCTGGTGCGTGCATCCACGCGCTTTTGCAGGGCCAGGAAGTCCGTGCGCTGGCGCAATGCCTGCAGATCGCTATCGCTCTTGAGGAGGTTCGCACCGCCAGGAGTGTCGAAGAAGCCTCTTTTCTCCGCGCGCTCCAGCAATTGCATGGCCTTCAACGCGCACGCTTCGGATTTTGCAGCGTCGGCAAGCATCGCCTTGGACGCCAGCGCGTACAGGCAGGCAAGGTTATAAAAACTTGTGGGCGAAAGGTCCTGCTCCTTTTCGAGTGCTTCGGCCTGGGCAATCGTTTTCGCGAGGTCTGCGGGGTGTCGGGCTTCAACCACCAGCATGAGGATCCGCCGATCGCGGAGGATCGGCTTCAGGTACCCAGCCCTGGGAAAGTCGTGGACCAGTTGTTGAGCGCACTGCAGCGACCTGGCGTATGTCTCTTCCGCCAGGGCAGGGCGGTTGGTTCGTTCGTAAAGCTGGGCGAGGGTGGGATATGTCGAGGCCAGCACCATCCGCCACGGAAAGATAGGAGACTTCTGCACCAGCGCCTCCATGCTGGCGATTCCCTGCTTGAGACTGCTCTCGGCCGCCGGCAAGTGTCCGTAGCCCAGTTGGATATATCCCTCGTCGAGTTCCAACGTGGCCCGGGCGGCTGCAAAATTGTGACTGCTGGGGGGTGGGCCGGAGCGCGCGGGGGCGAGCAGTGCCAACCCCTTTCGCACCGGATCCTCCGCTTCCCGGTAGCGCTCCGAGCGCACCAGTACTTCACCGAGGTAGCCATACGCTGCAGCCAGAAGATATTGATAATTGGCCGCGCCCGGATGGCTGCTTACCAGGCCTTCGCCGATGTGCACGGCCTTGCGAAGCCTGGCCTCAGCCAATGCGGGTTTGAAGTATGACTGAACAAGAGCACTCCAGATGCAACTGGAGGCCAGGGCCTCCTGATACGCGGGCACGTCGGGCCGCTCTTGCGTCAACTGCTCCGCCAGGGCCAGCGCGTGTTGATAGGAATCCTCGGCTTGGTCAAATTGCTGGTCCATCACGTAGGCATGGCCCAGGTAGGAAAACGACCGGCTCAAGTCGTACCGGTACTGCGGCTCATCGGGAAAGTCGACTACGAGCTTTTGTTGCAGTTGCAGCGCTTCCTTGCCCAGGCTTTCGGCCTGGGTGCTTTCGCCGAGCCACAGATGAAGCCCTGCCGTGCGGAAACAGGCGCGGGCGGTCTCGCGGCGCACACGGGGATTCTGGTCTTCCTCCTGCAGGCACCAGAGATAATAGTCGCGGGCCTCCTTCAGAAGATGCCGGCGCAGCTCCAGCACCTGGGGCACATGCGCCCATTCTTCATTGCCAACGTCCGTCAGCATCTGGTCGACCACTTCCATGGCCTTGTCGAGGTGGGCCTCGGCTCGTTCGCGTTCGCGGGTCCTGTCTTCCAAAGCGGTTGCCAGCTCGGCGTTGGAGCGCTGAATGCGCGCGTGGTAAATCAGCGCGAGGGTCACGAGCGTCACGAGGGCGGCAGCGCTCACGCCCACGAGGCCGGCCAGCGCGGGCCGACGGCGCGCCCACTTCACCGCGCGCTCCGCCCAGCCGACCGGCCGCGCCTGGATCGGCTCACCGCCCAGGAAGCGGCGCAGATCTTCGGCCAGCGCCTCCGCGCTGACATAACGACGCCGCGGATCCTTCTGCAGACATTTCAGGCAGATCGTTTCGAGATCGCGCGGCAGCTTGGGCTCGAGACGAGAAGGCGGCACCGGTTCCTCGCCCAGCACCAGCAACACCGTATCCAGCGGAGTAGGGGCTTTGAAGGGAGCCCGGCCCGTGAGCACCTCATAGAGGATCGCACCCAGTGCGTACACGTCCGTTGCCGGGCAGAGTTCGTGACCCTTGCCCCCCGCTTGCTCCGGAGCCATGTAGCTCGGAGTCCCCAGAATGGAACCCGACTGGCTCACGCCGGCGGCATCATCGACGCGCTTGGCAAGACCGAAATCGGTAATCTTTGGAATGAAAGTGGCGAACCCTGAGGCATCTGCATCAGCTTTCTCGCCACTCTCCACGCGCCACTCACCACTAAGAAGGATATTTGCCGGCTTCAAATCCCGATGGATGACGCCATGAAGGTGGGCACAGTGAACGGCTCGGGCCAAGGTCTCCACCAGACAAGCAGCTTTTCGCGGCGCTTGAGGCATGCCGGCGAGCTTGTCGGCGAGGTTGCCGCCTTCGACGAACTCCAGGCAGAGATAGGGGCAGCCTTCCGACTCGCCGACTTCGTAGATCTGCACGATGTTCGGGTGCTGTAGGGAGGCGACGGCCTTGGCTTCGAGCTGAAAGCGCGCCAGCTCTTGCGGCCCCGCATGCGCACCGGTAAGGACCATCTTCAAAGCGACCAGCCGGTTTAGACCGATCTGCCGGGCCTTGTAGACGACGCCCATGCCGCCGCGGCCCAGCTCGCCCTGGATCTCGTAGCCGGGCGGAGCCAAGGCCGACTTCAACGCAACCGGCGCAGCCGTTGGGCCCGCGGGAGAACCGAGCGTGACCGCATCTGCCGCCCCGGTCGCTTCGGCGGCGACTTCGAAGGTTGACGGTTGGCCATCTTGTTTGTCGGCTTGGTTCATCGCATTGGGGCCTGTGCATCGAGCTGATTCGTGGTCTGCCGGGAGTGGCGGAGGCGTTAAGTCCAGTATACGCGGCGGCGAGCATTCCTTGAAGCCGGCCGGTTGAGTCGGAAGATTTGTAGGGACAGAATGGCACGCCGGGCCCTCTTGGCCGCGCCCTTACAATCCGCCGGATCGAGCTTTCCGGCGCCTCCGCTAACATCGCGCGCGTAGATTGGAAAATGGCTGGACTTGATCGGTTGCGCGCCTTGCCGACCATAGCCCTGTCGGCTACGGTTGAGTAGTTGTGGATTCTTCCACAGCGCTCATTCGAGGTAGTGGCTGGGCGACACTCGCGTTGAGATGTCGTTTCGCGCTGGGAGCCACTACCTCGAATTTTCGAATTCTGCATGGGCCTACGAACTTTGTTCGTGGGCCCTTTTTTGTTATACGGCCAATAGTCCGTAGCCGCATTCGCCAGAATGCGGGGGGGACTGTGTGAGATCGCCCGCATTCTGGCGAATGCGGCTACGGGGCGATGTCTCATTTTTGACCGCCTTCAGTATAGGTGCGGGTGCCCCGTCATTCGTCCCGAGATGAACTCGCGGTTGCGCTCGAAGGCGACGGAGCACGAGTGAATTGGTGGTGAAGAGAAGACTCGCCGCAGGCCTCGCTCAGGCTGCGAGCTGTGAGGGGATGGCCGCGCTAAGCGGCTTGAAGGCTTTCAGCACGAGAATGTGTCCCATGAGCCGTTCGAGCACCGGCAAGGGCACCCAGCGCCACAAGTGCGGCACCTCGCGGCGGCGCAACTGACGCTTGTGGAGGCGATGCTCCACAAATCGGTTGAAGAGTCGATGGAGACCGCGCCGGCTGAACGGAACCAGCTGGGTTCCTTGCGGCGCCGGATTCTTTCGCAGCCAGCGTTGCCACGGGAAGCAGCAACGCCGCCAATAGTCGACATCGTAGCGAGCAGGCGTCACCGCCAGCACCTTACCGCCTGGTTTCAGCACTCGGTAAATCTCATCCACCGCAGGCTGAGGTTCCACCACGTCATCGAGCAGACTGCTCACGCAGACCACGTCGATCGTGGCGCTTTCGAGCGGGAGAGAGTTCGCACCGGCATGCACGAATCGGCCCTTGAGGCCACGCAGCTCGAAGTTTCTCCGTATCAACGTGAGCTGTTCCGCGGAGGGACTGCAAACGATTACTTCGGCCCCGTGGCGCGCATATTGCAGCCAGTCGGTTCCCAGGCCGTTTCCCAGACCCAGCAGTGTCTCTCCCGAATGCTTGGCAAATTCCAGCAAGCGCGGGATCCACCGGCCCTGGCGGCTATGGCGTTGGTTTTCGATATTGAGGAACCACTGCAACGTGTAAGGCTCGGCGCCTTCATCCTTGGCCGGTGTGCTCGCGGCCGGATTCAACGCCTCGCAGGCATAAAGTCGATCGGCAAATTCGGCAGGATGGTGCGGACCAGGCAACGTGAACCCGACGGTCCCTGGGGCTTCGTGCAGCGTGGCTGCGCTCCAACCGCTCCAGATTCTCAGGTTCCCCCGGTACGGGCCTTGCATGCTTTCTCTCTCGTATGCCGTTCTGGCGAGCTTTTGCGCTCGTTCCCCCTGCCCCTTCCCGCCAACTTGCGGGGGGATAGCCGATTCCCATCGGCAGGTCAAGACTGGTTCTTTTTGATTTTGGAGATGGCGCTTCTTCACCCGGCCCCTTACGGGGCTCGGCTCGCCTTGCGAGCCGAGCCCCGTAAGGGGCCGGGTTATAGAAGAGTCGGGAAAATAGTCGATCCTGAAGGCGCACGCGCGTTGACGGCGAAGCGGTAAATTGACGAAACCAGTAAAGTAAATAGAGACCGGCCGACAACTTGCACGACATCAGGCTATCGTTCGCCATGCTAAATAGATTTCGTCAATGGTTTTCCTCCGAGAAGCGCCAGGGGCAGGTTCAAAAGCACCTCGAAAGCCTGCGCAGCCGCATCCCCGTGCCCGTGTTTTGGCTCCTGGGCAAGACGCAGAGCGGCAAGACCTCTCTCATTCGCTATCTCACCGGCGCCGACGACGCCGAGATCGGCATGGGGTTCCGCCCTTGCACGACCTTTTCGCGCGAATACCAATTCCCGACCAGCGAAGCTCCCTTGCTCACCTTTCTCGATACGCGGGGCATGGACGAACCAGGCTACGACCCCGACGAAGATCTGACCAGGTTCAACAACCTGGCTCATGTCATCGTGGTCACGGTCAAGGCACTCGATCACGCCCAGGAGAATATGTTGCATCACTTGCGCCGCATCCGCAAATCGAAGCGCAGCCGGCCGGTCGTGCTCATCCTTACCTGCCTCCATGAAGCGTACCCGCAGCAGCAGCATCCCGAGCCTTACCCCTTCGGCACGCCCGCGGAGGCCGAGGTCGTGCCGGAGGCCCTGCGGCGGAGCCTCGAAGAACAGCGGCGCCGCTTCAACGGCCTGTTCGATCGCGTGGTGGCGGTGGATCTCACTCGGCCGGAAGACGGCTTTACGAACCCGGCCTACGGCGGCGAGACGCTACAGCAAACGCTTCTCGAGGTCCTGCCGGCCGCGTATCGCCAGACGCTCTTGACTCTCGACGAGGCCAAGAAGACGCTGCAAGACCTTTTCGCCCGGCAGACGTTGCCGCACATCGTCGGCTACAGCACGCTCGCGGCGGCTGCGGGAGCGATCCCGATCCCCTGGGTCGATCTGTTCCTGCTGCCGATCATCAATTCGCAGATGATCTACCACCTGGCAAAGCTCTATGGGCAGCCCTTGACCGCCAGCCGATTCCTGGAGTTGGCAAGTACGCTGGGGCTTGGCATCATCGTCCGTCAGGCTGCCCGCGAAGTCGTGAAGTTCATCCCATACGTCGGCTCCGTGGCAGGAGGTGCGCTGGCGGCCGCGTCCACTTTTGCCCTGGGCAAGGCGTTTTGCTATTACTACAGCGCGATCCATCAAGGCCAGGTGCCCAACCCCGAAGATTTGCGCCGCTATTACCATGAACAGCTCGAATTGGCCCAAAAATCCTGGACCGCCCGAGTAGGGGAGAGGGAGTAGGGGCGAGTGGCGAGAGAGCGGAGGAACAAGATCGCGCTTGCCCGATCTTATCTGTCCCCTCGCTTCTCTACCCTCTCCCCTCGCATTGAGGAGAGTCGATGAGCCGCTGGCGAATAGGCGTTCTGGTTTTTCTCTTCACGGCCCCACCGGCAGTCTTGATGGCCCTGGGCGGGTATTTCCTCTGGCATCAACACTGGGGATTCAAGGCCTGGATTCCGATGGCAGCCAGCCTGACGCTGGCCTACATCCTGGCATGGTACTGGCACAGCAGAAAGCAATTACTCCCCGACCATGATTTCAGTGCGCCCATGCACTGGACCGACCGCGATCGACTGGCCTGGCGGCTGGTGGAGGCAAGGGCCAAGGCGGCTGCCAGCCTCGATAGCGAAAAGCTGGTCACTTTTCAGTTTTACGTGGATAGCGCCCAGGAGCTGGCTCTCGAACTCGCGCGCGCCTATCACCCCGACGCAAGCGATCCGATCGGCGGTTTGACGATCGCCGAGATCCTCGCCGTCACCGAGCTGGCAGCGCACGATCTGTCGGAGCTGGTCGACCAGTACTTGCCGGGCGGTCACCTCCTGACGATCAATCACTGGCGCCAGACTCGCCAGATGGCCGATTGGTATCAGACGGCCAGCACGGTTTACTGGCTGGTATCCGCGCTCTTTTCGCCCATCGAGACCGGCATTCGCTATGGCGCGACGCACCTGGGCATGTCGCGGCCATGGCAGCAGTTGCAGCAGAATCTGCTCATCTGGTTTTACACAGCCTATCTGCATCGCGTCGGCACTTACCTGATCGAGGTGAACAGCGGCAGGCTGCGCGTCGGCGTGCAGCGCTATCGCGAACTCGTCCGCCGCGAGCGCGCCGATGGCCAGGCGTCCGTGCCGGCCGAGGAGGCAAGCCAAGCCGTTAGTTCCGTGACGATCACGCTCATGGGCCAGGTGAAAGCTGGGAAATCGAGCCTCACGAATGCCATCCTTGGAGAGCAGCGTGCGTACACCGACGTGTTGCCGGCCACGAGCGAGCTCACGCGCTACGAGCTGCAGCGCGTGGGCATTCCGACCAAATTCATCCTGCTCGACACCGTGGGTTATGGCCATGCTGGTCCGAAGGCGGATCAGTTGCAAGCCACGAAGGATGCCGCCCAGCAATCGGACCTGCTCTTGCTGGTCATGCACGCGCGCAATCCGGCGCGACAGGGCGACCTTGCTTTGCTCAAGGGTCTGCAGGAATGGTTTGCCTCGCGCCCCGATCTGAAGGTGCCGCCCATTCTTGGCGTGCTGACGCACATCGACCTGCTGTCGCCCGCCGTGGAATGGTCGCCGCCCTACGATTGGCAGCACCCCAAGCGGACCAAGGAAGAGCAGATCCAGCAAGCCCTGACGACGGTGCGCGACCAGCTCAACGAGTACCTCGCGGGCTGCGTGCCGGTGTGCACGCTGGAGGGCAAGGTGTACGGCCTGGAGGAGTGGTTCCTGCCGACCGTGGTCGAGCTGCTGGACGAAGCGCACGCCGTCGCGCTCTTGCGCTGCCTGCGTGCGGAAGCCGACGCCGGCAAGGCCCGCAAAGTCTTCCGCCAACTCCTGGCCGCCGGGACAGAGCTCGTCAAACTAGTTCGCGACCACTACCGCAAGTGAGTCACCGCCGCAGCGCCGCCTGCCATGATGTAGCTCAAGCTTTAGCTTGAGCTACAGGAAAACCACCGCCGGATGCAAATCTCGCCACCTCCTTCCACGGCCTTGACAATCCGCACGGGCGCGTGATAACAATAACCTCAAGTCCAGGAAGGACTAAAGCACGGGGCGTGGCGCAGTTTGGCTAGCGCGCCTGAATGGGGTTCAGGAGGTCGGAGGTTCGAATCCTCTCGCCCCGACTTTGTAAGGGCTGTCGCAACAAAGAGTTGCGACAGGCCCTTGATTCAGCCGGTATACTGAATGCAGGAAACTCTGCAGGAAACCCCTGCGAGTTAGATGCAGGAAACGCACCGGCCCCACCTGTTCGTGGCAGGCAGGGCCGGCTTGAGCAAGCCTTCAGGCTTACCCGTGATTCAACAAACGGGAGGCTTCTGCTCATGCGTCCGCATCATCCCTGGTATCGTGCCGCAACGAATTCCTGGTACGTCGAAATCGCCGGGCAACAGCAGTTCCTCGGCAAGCACCCATCCGACCTGCCGCTCCCGCGAAAGCGGAAACGCGGCGACCCGCCGCCGATGCCGCCAGACGAAATCGAGCAGGCGTATCACCGCCTGATGGCGACCGACCCGGCCAATCTGCCGAAGGCGGCCGACTTGCGGGTTGCCGTCGTATGTGACCTGTTCCTCGACTTTTCGCAGAAGCATCACGCCGAGGACACGTATCGCGCCTACAAGGATTACCTGCAGGACTTCTGCAAGCTGCACGGCACATTGCGGGCGAGGGACCTCAAGCCCCTGCACGTCACCCGCTGGCTGGACACTCACCCAGGCTGGAATGGCTCCCGTCGCAACGCCATCGTTGCCGTCAAGCGAGCTTTCAATTGGGCCGATGCCGAAGGGCTGTTGCAGCCCAATCCGATTAAGAGCGTCAAGAAACCGCCGCAGCGGCATCGTGATAGAATCCTGACACCCGAGGAACGGCAGCAGCTCCTGCAAGCGATTCCCGACCAGCCGTTCCGCGACTTCGTGTTCGCGATGCACGAGACCGGCGCCCGCCCGGGCGAGGTAAGGAAGGTAACAGCCGCTCACGTTAACCTCGACCTCGGCATCTGGATCTTCAAAGAGCACAAGACCGCCAAGCGGACGGGCCGGCCGAGGATCATCTACCTCACGCCGGAGATGGTGGAGCTGACCCGCAAGCTGATGGAGAAATACCCGGAAGGCCCACTCTTCCGGGGGCCGCGGAGCAAGCGGGGCTTTACGCGAAACTCCGTTCGCTGCCGCTTCCGCATTCTCCGACAGAAGCTGCCTCACCTTGCGGGCGTTATCAGCTACACCATGCGACACAGCTTTGCGACGCAAGCCCTAATCAACGGCGTGGGCATTGCCCATGTCGCCGAGCTCATGGGGCACGTCGATACATCGATGGTGTCCCAGCACTATGCCCACCTGGCGGGAAACGTCCAGCACATGCGTGAAGTTGCTAGGAGAGCTGCGGCATCTTAATGTGCTTGAGCGGGGGCAGGGGGGCGGCGTCTTGCCGCCCTTCCTGCCGGCAACGTGCGAGGAACGCCTCGAACTCCGTTTCCTCGATCAGTATCTTTCCTCGTTTCCCGACATTCCGGCCAAAGCGGTAGTGGGGAAGGGCGCCGTTGGAGCACCACTCGTAAATCAGCGAATCGCTGACACCGATGCGGGCAGCTGCCTGTTTGGGTGTGAGCATGACTCACCCCTTATCTAAATCCATGTCGCGGGCTTTGGCCCTGCATTCGATCCGGCGATCCTTTGACTTTTCAGGAGCCGAAACCAGCAGCTCACAGACCGGCATGGATACATGGCCACCGCCGACAGAGACGCCCGTTGTCTTGACGATGCCCGCCTTTTCGAGAGCGGCGAGCATTCCTTCGTTTTCGGAATAGTCCTTGATGAGCACCTGATTAGGCAGCAATTGCACATCCGGGACATTCACCGTCGCGACGGCAGCGGTTTCGCCCCGGCGCCCGACCAGCACAATGGCCGGCCGGCCATTGCCGTACTCCTGAAACTGGAGCCCATAGTCCTTACCGTTGAAATTTACTTTCATGAAATCACCTCGGTTCGTGCGCTGCCCGACACCGTAGCCAGTTTGACCGCGAGCAGCTTCAAGGTCGATTTTGTAAACTACAGGGGCAGCGCGGAGCCCCGAGGCAACGATCCCTTTCAGAATCTCCGCCTGCAGCAGCTCCGCGACACTGCCCATTTCAGCGTCCCGGGCGAGCCGCAGAACCGCCTCGTCTAATTCTTCGATGGTTTCTTGCATAGTTGGAGCAGTTCCTTTCCATTTCCTGTTCCAGCAATTCCTTGCGTGCCTTCTCCTTTCTTTCCCTTTCCTCCGTGTTCACTTGCCCTATCGCCATGATGACGGCCCGAACAAAACACCAGAAGAATGCCCATCCGAAGATCAGCCAGATAGGGCATTCCTTCAGCCCCAGAAGGTAGCCAGTCAGGCAAAGCGAGACGATGGTGAGCGCGAAAAGAACAACGTACTGACCAATGTTTTTCATTGCGCCATCCTTCAGAAAAGGGGCTTCCGTGCCCCGGCGAACCGTCCGTGTATTGATGTCACTTCAACCACATCGACAGTGGACTTGTGCCGCGTCATGCAGTTGACGCGGCATGCTCGTTGCTTTGTCTCTCCTGCCGCTCGAACGCACGAAGCATCTCGGGCGGCAGGCGGGTGTCATCGCGCGGGGGTTCCATCCTGCCTGCCCCGAACTGGAGCGTCATCAGGTGCTTCTGCAGTTCCAGCCGATCCTCGCGCTCCTGCTGCAGCCGGCTTTTCGATACCTCGATGCACAGGATCAGAATGAAGAATCCTGCCATCTCGACGCACCATACCCAGCCCGGCACGCCATCAGGGCCGAAGATGAACCAGTCTGCCATCCCAAGCACCAAGCCCATTGCGCCGTATTCCACAAGCCACATGAGAGATTTCATTACTTGATCCTCCGGTAAGGGCGTCCGTGCCCGGCCTGCCATCCGTGTCACTTGCGCAGCCAACGCTCCAGTAGCGTCAGACCTGCTTTTTTGGTTGCGTCACAGGCCTGCTCATGTTTGCCGATCAGCTTCAGGAAGAAGCCAATCGCGATGCACACGATGACCATGCCGAAAAAGAACTGTTCCATTGCGTTGACCTCCGGGGGCGATGGTTGTGGTTAGCGGTCCATGTCGAAATTCAGATGCCGGCCGGTGATCTCTTTCGTCACGAGGGCCTGCGTGGGTTCCAAAAGCTGGCCCGATTCAGGCACACTCTTTACGCTGTCCGGGAAGGCAGGAAGTATCTGGGCGATTTCGTCCGCTCCCTGACGCACTATCGCGTGCAGTGGAGCTGCGCCGGGGCTGTTGCTGATCGCACGGGCGCCGTCTACGACAGCATCCTTGGTGTTGATGGCCGCCGCATGGACGGCCTCAACCAACTTCTGCAATGCGTTTTGTGCCATGATTAGTCCTCCGAACAAAACGTGTCGTTGAGACGACTACGGTTCGCCGTAGCCTGCTCCCAGCGTCAAACCTCTTGCTCCTCTTCCTGTAGCTTTTCAGCTAACCATTCTTGTTCCCTGCGAGCGTCCCTCAGCCTTCTCAGCACGCTGTACTGTGCCGCGTAGCCGTAGCTGGTCGAGACCACCATCGCCATGCCGGACCACACCAGGTACATGCCGAGCGGCTGATTCCATTGCAGGCAAAGCACGCCAACGATGCCTGTCAATAAGGGCTCCAGTACCTGCCTTGCGAAGTTGTTGCCGAAGCGATGAAGCCTGCTTAGTCCGGCGAAGCAACTGTGAGGCCGGTAGCCATTGGCCTTGAGGCGCCAGTGCCGGAAGCGATGGATCAGCAGAAACAGGGTTGTCAGCCCCCAGAACGCAAACATCGGGCGGGAGTCATACCGGGGGAAGATGCAGGCCCAGACAGGAATTGCCAGCCAGCCGAGCACGCACGCCCTGCCGCCGAAGAACATCTCGCCCGCCGTGCCGAACTTTGTCCACCAGACCCGCACCGGCATAGAAAAGGCCTGGCAGATGAAAATGCCAGCGGCGATGGTTTCACGGCCTTCCTTGACAGGTTCGCGCTATTGTTGTTGTTGATCGTGCATGGTTAAACCCTCTGTCGGAATGAAGTTTTGATCCACGTCTTGCCGTTGCTGAAGCGCCTGCCGCCTTGGAACACGTAGCAATCGACCATGTAGCCGTTCTCGCGGCCGCCCTTTCGACAGCGCGTCCACGCTTCCGGCCTCACCTGGGGAAGAAAATGCTCAGTCATGGAATAGCTGCCCTGCTGCTGGATGCCGAACCAGTCCGACAGCGGATCGGCATTACCGGTGTTGACGCTGCCGCTGCCCAATAGCTGCTTGCTTTGGCCGAGAAGGGCGGAGAAATACTCGTTGGTGTCCTTGTCGCTGTTGGCGAAGATGAACTTTGTCTGGAGATTGGAGATCCACGCCAGCACGTCCTCGCGCCGTTTCAATACGGACTCCAAAAGTGGAATATTTTGCGTAATTGCGACATTTATCAATTTTTGCGATCTTGAGACCGCCTGCATCGCGCTGTCCACAGAAGGCAGTGCGTGCAGCTGTGCCTCGTCTGCCCAGATCACTAGGTCGCGACTTTCCGGTGTGATTGTGCGTCGGAGGGCATGGCGCAATGTCCCCAGCTTCCAGATCATTTGAACAAACTGATACGGCTCGCGACCCACAAGGACAGGGAGATCGACCACGATCAACTTGCCTGCATCTAGGCCTGCCGGCGACACGTTCGTTGTGCCGTTTGCCACCAAATCCCGCACGCTACCGTGCATGTATTTCTCGGTCAGGTTGTTCACGTATGCGTCAATACATCCGCCCGTACGATCTGAAAGACGAGGCCACTCCTTGAGGACGAAATCACCCGCGAGGCCGAGGTCGTCATCATCGGGGCATTTCTGCGATGCTTCGAGCAGGCATTCGCAGCAGAAAGATTCACGGAATTCCTTGCTGTCGCGTTGTTCAGGGGTGTTGGGCATGCTGACGCAGAAGTTGTAAATGTCGTCGATGCCGCACTTGCCCTTGGCCTTGAACACCACCGTCATGGCCATCCTGATCTTGCGCGCCGCAGCTATGGGCCAGAACGGCTCGTTGTTCTGCATCGCGCTGGTGCGCGTGGAGAAGTCCACCAGGTCCTGCATGAGCTGCCCTGCGGTCTGTACCGATCCGCCTGGGCTGGTCAGTTCGTAGTTGAGGAAGTCAAAGCGCCACTGCTCACCAGGGGCGAACCGCACAAGGTCGGCTGCCCGCCCTGCCTCGGCGGCGAGCCTGGCGATGGCCGCGTAATCGTCGCCCTTGGCGGTCAGAAACAGCATCCCCGCGCCGCGCTGCATGAGGGCCAGCATGAGGTGTTGCAGCGTGGAACTTTTCCCCGATCCAGTGCCGCCAATGCCGAGGCATCCCTCGTACATCTGGTGCACGGTGATGGCATCGAAATCGTTAAGCAAGAGTAGGGGAGGCTCAGCGGGCGGGTTCGCGGCCTGATGCCCACGAACCCGCAGCGCCCCGAACAGTAACAACAGCAAGATGAGTAGAACCACAAACAGGCCGCTGCCTGGCGGCCATTGCCACGCCTGAGACATGCAATACCTCCTCCGTGGAAGTGACTGACGGCCCCAGCCATGCCCTCCAAGGGCACGGTCTACGGACCGTGGAATGACTAACGATGGACTGCCCTGGCGATACGCCAACGGCGTACAAGAGTTGGGATGATGCATGTGAACGTCTCCTTTGGGCGCAGTGTGAGCGCGGACGGCGTACCGCCGCCCTTTTGGGTGAATTCAATTACGCGGATGGTGTCGGGCGATTGCTAAATGAATTTCAACAGCTCATTCAGCCACTTGTGCGGCGTGGGATGCCATAAGCCTTCGATGGTCCTTTGACTTTCCTTTCCAGAACATGCGCATACCCTCCCTCTGCGCGCACCACAGGTTCATCGGTAAATCACGCTGTTCTTTGTGCGGGCGATGAGGCTGGATTGTTAACTGGTGCCCTTAAGGCGTGAGGGCAGGAACTCTATTCCGTCACCATCCTTGACCAGCTTCCTGAGCGCCGCCAGCAATCGCTCCGCGAACGACTGCACGGCATCGACGGTGGGATTGCTCACCACCATCTGCACGCCGTCGCCTTTGAGTTTCAGCGGCCGTGCCTTGACCTTCCTGCCGTTGCCGAGCAGGCCGCGCACCTTTTCCTCCACCGTTTCCACGGCCATCGGCAGGTCGCGGGCTTTCTTTGCCAGATCAACCACGGTGGGAATGTCCGCAAGGTGGCTCAGGGCATAAGCGGCACGCGGGGCCAGCTCGCCGGCGGCGACCATCGCCTGGACCTCGGCGGGTAGCTTCGTGGAGATCGCCAGCACCTTTGCCACGTGCGCCCGGCTCTTTCGGCGTCGCGTTGCTACCTCGGCCTGCGTCCAGCCATTCAGCCGCATCAGTTCCTGATAGCCCCTCGCGACCTCCAACGGCGTGAAGTCCACGCGCAGTTCCTGCTCATCGAGCTGAAGCATCAGGATGTCGGATTGGGTCAGTTCCCGCTCAACAAGCTGTACCGGGATCGTTGCCAGCCTTGCCTGAATTGAGGCCAGGCACCGCGTCCAGCCCCAGATGCACTGCACTCCTACAGGCACACGGCGCCCGAGTACGGTGCCGGTGAAGCCTTCCTTCTGCATGGCTGCGGCGAGGTTGCCGACGTGCTCGGGATCGCGGCCTTCCCGCAGATCGGTTTCCGGCGGCAGAACCTCGGCGGGCGGGACGTGGATGATGTTCGGGGTGCCATTGCGCATTGCAGGCTCCATGATTTTCCTCCTTTACGGCAGCGGTGTTCGTGCAGATCCACCTGGATGAGCCAACACCAACAAGAATCGACAAGTCAATTCTTAACCTGAAGCCAAGCAGAAATCTGCGCGCTCAACGGAAGTTGAGCACGTTTGCAGGGGAAGTGATCCTAACGTGGTTTGTCGGGGACATGCTTGCGTGCCTCCGTCGCCGCCCACGATTCCAGGTCGCGGATCAGTTGAGAGGCATGCTGCGGGCCGGTAGCAAGGCCAGCTTCCTGGTATAGGCTCGCCAGTTCCTTGGCGCTCTCCTCCTTGAGGACCCGAGGTACCAGCGCTGCATCTTGGTCAAAAGGCGCCCTGAGAGCCTCGGACAAGGCGAACCTAGCCACCTCTTGCTCAGTTAGCGTCAAGTTATGCACGAAGACGCCGAGATCCTTGTGGTTACCACCTATCGCATGCCGCAGCTGGCCGAGAGTGACGCAGTCACTTGGAAGCGCCACTGTATCCCAGTCAATCTCCCGAAAAATCTTCCTCATTTCTGGGAACATTATGCTGCGGCGGGTTGGCTCTTCTGACATGCGGGCGATCCATCGCTGAAAGGGTCATCTGTGCCACTTCAACACGCTCTTCCGGCGGCTGTCAAGCAATCGCGTCGGGCTCGGGCGGCGTCGGCCCCAACCGCTCGGGGTAAGCTTGCAACCCGGCCTTTTCCTCTTCGATGGCGATCTCCTCCTCAATGTAGGGGCGCCGCTGGAGGAGCCGTTCTTTTACGCCGGCTCGAAACGTGGAGAACTGGTTTTTGGGCTCGGGGTCCCAAATACGCTCCACTTTGCACAGCCTTGCCAGGGTCTTGAGATGGTTGTGGACTGTCCCAGCACTGATCTTCTCGGGGAGTCCGAGCCGCTTCCGTTCTTCCTTCAACAAGGGGGACTTACGAAGCTCGCGTTGCGATACCACATCGCCAGGCCAATTCACGCATGCGTTGAGGAAAGCCAGGAGGCTTTTCAGCGCTTCTGCGTCCTCTCTCTTCAGCCCGCGCCGCCGTTGCTTTCTCGGTACAATAGCAAGGTCGGAGCGCCTGACGGACGGGAGGCTTAACCCCCGCCCTCGGGGACGGGCTTTGTCCAAAGCAAGGATCGCCGAGGTCTGAACCGATTCAGAGGGATCGGTCTCTCCCGCTTCAACCAAGGCAGGCACAATGGCCTGCAGCACTCCCCCAGCTGTTGCGCCGATATCGGCTAAAGCCCTGCAGACCTCAGCACGCAAATCGCTGTCCTGTCCATGACGAAGGACATCGACGAGTGCTGGCACCGCGTCGTGCGCCAGTTCGCGAAATTCCTGAAAGCTCCAGATAGCCTGCTTACGGACCGAACCGTCCTCATGCTGTAGCAACTCAATTAACGGCGGGATAATCTTCTTTACCGGGGCCGCGCTCTGCTCCACAGCCCAGGTCCAGTTACCGATCTGGGTCAGTGCCCAGCAGGCAACTTGGACCACGGTATTGCTTCGATCGCGCAGGGACTCGATCAAACTCGGCACGGCATCCTTGCTCCAGCAATTGATTCCCCCCAGCGATGATGCGGCTTCCTCTCGCATCGATTCATCATCGTCGCGCAGCGCTATCATCAGTGCAACAACGGCTCGTTGTGCAGACTCTTTGACCCATTCTCCAAATCCGACTTGTCTTTCCCACCAGGCTGACTGTTGCCGCCAAACGATGTCACCCAACTTCCCCGCCGCATTCCTGCGGACCCCAGGGTCGGCATCATCCAACGCCTGGATCATTGCTGGCACTGCTGCCTCACGCACCGATTGCCACGTCACGTCTAGGCCCCATAAAGCGTTGCAACGCACAGTGGCGTTGGCGTGGTGCAAGGCTGCGGCCAGTACGCTACCTGCGTCCTCACCCAACCGGAGCAAGTCTGCTTCTGCGGATGCGACGAAGTCTCTCCCACCGCTCCGGCAGCTTTCGAGGAGTCCCAACACCTTGATGTGCAAATTCTTCCTGTCCATTGGCTCGTTCGCCACAAGGGCCTTGTGGCAAGAGGTTTCCGCCTCGGCACACGGCAAATTCGGCCTGGCTCTTCTCCGCCACACCGACCACTCCTTGTGGCCGGCTACAAACAATTCTATCGATGGCGCCCGAACGGAGTAAACTGTTGTGCTGTTCATTTCCGGGAAATTGGTCTTTCCCGAGCCGCTGGCTCTGCCGACGAGGCGTGGTGTAACTCTGCGCGCCGGCTCGATTCGGAATCAAGCTAGGTACCATCAGTACAACAAGAAAGCATGCAAACATGCTTGCAAGTAATCCACGACCTCCACCCGCATGTGACGGTAGCCGAGTCACATGTTTGGCTTCTCCCGTTCGACTATCGAGGCCGTTCTATGCTTAAGAAATGGTAACGCATCGCCGATTGCGCCCGCGCACGAACGTGTGTAATCTCTGGGAAAGATAAAGGACGTTATCTTTCACATGGAGGGGGCCAGTTCAATGGGTGATGATTTGGAGGCCGAGGAATTAACAGGCGGTAATGAGCTGGCGACGATTGAGGCCATACCATCGACCCCTTCGGCCGGAATGATCGACCTTCCGGAAATCCTCACCTCTGCCGGTGACGATGCGATCACTCGGTTCATCGAGTACTTTGCCGCCCACATCAGGAATCCACACACAAGGCGAGCGTATCTGCGAAACGCCGTGACGTTTCTCCGCTGGTGCGAGAGCCGAGGAATTTCTTCACTTAGGGACGTAAGACCGGTGACCGTGGCTGCCTATATCGAGTTGCTCCAGCAAACTCACTCGAAGCCCACCGTGAAGCAGCACCTCGCCACCATCCGCATGCTTTTCGACTGGCTGGTAACGGGCCAGGTCGTGGGCGTGAACCCGGCCCACGCGGTCCGTGGACCAAAGCACGTGGTCACCAGGGGGAAGACGCCAGTCCTGACTGCCGAGGAGACACGCACGCTGTTCGAGAGCATTGCAGTGGAAGACCAGCACGAGGACGGCACCAGCGTTCCAAACTTGGTGGGGCTGCGCGACCGCGCACTCCTTGCCAGCATGTTCTTCACGTTTGCCAGAGTTGGGGCAGTGGTCGGCATGTCGGTGGAAGACTACTACCCGCAAGGAAAACGGTTCCCGTTCACGATAGTATTCACGTTACAGCTGCTAATTCCTATTATGCAGCTGTATGAGCAAGCACGCACGGAAGTCGTGTCCACAGTGCCAGCGTCTGCAACGGCTTGTTGAAGCTCAG
>Ga0116225_1000153_pt1 | contig 56685 bp, 53 predicted proteins | sample Sb_taG_8_FD_88968 | JGI IMG/M metagenome (GOLD analysis project Ga0116225, IMG submission 88968) | Peat soil microbial communities from Weissenstadt, Germany - Sb_50d_c_BC metaG | ecosystem: Environmental > Terrestrial > Soil > Wetlands > Peat | place: Germany: Weissenstadt | collected 2010-09-21 | reverse complement strand
GCACTGGCACGCCGCTCACCGTGCACCGGCACGCCGCTCACCCTGGTCCGGCACGCCGCTCACCAGGCTCTGGCACGCCGCTCACCGGCGCACCGCCGTTGCATACCACGCGGCCTGAACCGAGCTAGCGGTCAAGGCGGAAGCCGGGCCGCGGGTTACCCCCAGCCGGCCGCCTGCTCGACCGCGTCCTTGGCCTCCTTCAGGCCCAGGCCGGTCCGATCCCGGTATTGCTTGATCGCCTGGATCCTCTTGCCGGCCAGAAAGAGGCTGACGATGTCGGCAGGCACTCCGTTAGCTAGGCCGGGCTGCGGCACCAGCGGTCCCGATGGCACGGGCGTGCCGCTGAACGACTTCTGAGCGCCGAACGAGGCGGGTGCGGCGTCGAACGATTCGATGCCGTGGCCGTAGGACGCCGGACCGCCCACCTGGAAGCCCGTGCTCGCCAGATGCTGCTCGATGCGAGCGATACGATCCGCCAGGTCTTGCAGAATCGGCTGGAGGGTTCTCCACTGAACGTCCGTCATCTCGATCTTCCCGTCTACACCGCGCATCCAGAGCCGATGACAATCATGCAGCTTGCACAGCACGAAATGAAACCGAGCCCGAACTGCGATTCGATCACGACACAGCGATCCAGCGTCCGCGATACCGACGACTGCTCAGCCGCTCGACGACTGCTCCCAGTCGCGCACCCGTTCCCGGAATACCCGGGCTGCGCGCCGCAGTTCAAGCTCGGGATCCAGCCCGCAGGCCCGTGCTCTGGCCACGACGGCGAACAGTTCAGCCCCGATCATGCTGATCGCACCCGATGCCCCCTCCGATTCTGACGCCGCGGTGGCCGGCAGGTCGGCTATCTCGTCAGGCACGCTCGCCGCGATTGCCCGCGCCTGCAGTTGCGCGGCGAGCGACAGCGCGGGCTGGCTCGTCGGCACCCCGTCAAGTGCCGAGCCAGGCCCACCGCCAGCGGCCACTCGCTCAGCCGTCTTGATCTCATCCCAGTTCCGCTTGACCTCCTCTGCTCCTGAGACGGTCACGTCCGCGAATACGTGCGGGTGCCTGCGTACCAGCTTGGCCGCGATGCCGTCGGCGACATCGTCGATGGTGAAGCCGGTCCCGTCGGTACGCTCGGCCGCGATGCGCGCGTGAAAGAGCACCTGAAGCAGCACGTCGCCGAGTTCCTCACGAAGCGCCGCCAGGTCACGCTGCTCCAGTGCCTCAACCGCTTCATAGGTTTCCTCAAGCAGATAAGGCGCGAGCGAGTCGTGCGTCTGCTTCGCATCCCACGGGCACTGGATCCTGAGCCGATCCATGATCGCCACCAGCCTCAGCAGCGCCGAGCCTGCGACGTCGGAATCGGCAGCGGACATTTCGGCCTCCATCGACGGGTGCACCGGCACCATAGTGCCGCACGGCCTGCTCCGCTGGACTGGCCGCCCGGCCAGGCACGGTCATTGACCAGCGAGTGCGGGGTATCCGAGCCTGGCGTGCAGCTGACCTATCCGGGCGCGGAGCCCGGGAGGCATCTCCGCGACTGGCACGGCGGCACCGCAGCCAGGCAGCGCAGCCTCGGACGGTGTCTCGCCTTCTTCCGGACTCATCCAGTCCCGGCCCGCCGCGCTCGACCTGTCTATCGCGAGGAAATCCAGGATCCGGTCCATGATCTTGCCCTGGTCGGTCACGAAATCTTCGTAGCGTACCCGGAGGCAGGCATTGCCTTGGAGTTCTTCAAAGTCCAGCAGCTCCTCGGTATATGAAGTCCAGTAGGCCGCGAGTGTTGCCACAATGTTCCCCGGATAGGTACCAGCGAAGCTACCAAACTCCGGGACAGCGATACTCCAGGGATGCGCTTTTGCTGCGTCGTAGATCACGTCGGTACAGGCCCGGTGTACGCAAATACACCTGGCTTCGGGAAACACCCGCAGGAAAGTCGCAGCGGCGTCAGGAGAGGACGTTGCCAGCTCGCACCACCGCGCCTTCCCGGTGCCCGCCAGGATGGTCGTCACCAGCGTGGCCACCTGCGTTCGAACCGAAGCGCTGGCTAGCTGGGACATCCTCCGCGCGGACTGGACCTCGATGCGCTGCCATGTCCCGGCCGCGTTATGACACAACGGAATGATGCCAGTACCTGTCGTATAGGCCATGTCGACATTGGTCCAGAGGAACTGCTGCAGTCGCTGAGCTCCCGAGTGGCGGTAGGAAAGCAAGATGACCGGCGGACCCTTTTCTACGGCCAGCGTTCCCTGGTGATTTACTGCGCCCTGTCGATCGCGAGGTGGCAGAGCCTCGTCATGTTCGCCGCTCGTCACCGGCCCGCCCTCCTGATTGTGCGTTCGGCAGCAAGCTATATCTTGCCGCCTGAGTGATTCTCCGGATCCGCTCCCCTGGGCCTTCCCCGGCCACGCCGGTCAGGATGTGCGGGACAGATTCCACGCGGTGAGGCCGAGCAAGTCTGCGAGCAAGGCGATCCTGGCGTCTGAGGCGAACTGTCCGGCGTCGCCGATGTCGCAGTAACGCAGCCTGCAGGCCCGCAGCGCGACGCTCATGTTGGTGCGGCCGTCGATCACGCTGTCCCACGCCTCGGCCGAGCCGATGACATCCCAGTCCGATTCCGGCAGTTCGGCCGTACCGTCTTCGGCTGTGACGGTCCTGGCAGCCAGGTCGACCCGATAGCGCGTCGCTTGCCGGGCAGGGTCGGACGGGAGGGAGATCGTGACGAACGTCTCCGCCAGGCATTCACCCCACTGCTCGGCGAACCGGTCGTCGATCCGGGTCAGCCCGGCCTGCAGCCTCTCCCAGAGGATCTGATGGTCCGGCTGCCCGCGAACTGGCCGGTCGCCGCCCACCGTCGGTGACGGTCGGCCAGCTGCCGACTCCCCAGCTGCCGACTCGTCAGCGGTGATCCGCAGGTCGGCTGGCGGCTCAGTAGTCCCCCAGTCGTCGCCGACCGGCAGGTAGCCGAGGTCAGCCGCCAGCTCGTTGATCGCGGCCGTCACCTGCGGCGCGATCATGCCGGTGGGAATCGACCAGCCCCGTCCGACTGAGTCGGCGGTAATGGCTGAGGTGTACCAGATCTTGTGATCTCCAGGCCCGAAGCGCTCACGCTCGGCCGAGAAGCAGCTTTCCGACACACCAGGTGCGGGAGGCAGGTCCAGGAACTCGAACAACCCGGCGGCGACCGACTCGGGATCATCCACCATGTCCTCGTAGCGCACCCGGTGACAGCGGTCAGCGAACTGCTTTTCCACCGCGCTGATAGCCGCAGCGTTATCCACCCAAAACCTAGCCATCGCCATGATCGAGTTACCCGGAGTGGTCGCGATATACGGATCGAAGCCGTATCCGTTCAGTCCCCACGGGCACGCCTCAAGTCCCGAAGCGACCACGTCCATCGGATGCCGGTACAGGCAGATGAACCTGGCCTCCGGATACACCCGCAGCAGCAGCTCCGCGTACCTCGCGGTGCCTAGGCTCTTGTCGCAGTAACGTTTCTTGCCCCGCCGGGACAGGTACGACCCGACCATCCGGTCCATCGTGTGCCTGATCCCGGCGATCGCCGGTTCCGGGATCACCGGCGGCTCATCTCCGCGGTTGCCCGACAGCGGCGCGCCCTCGATCAGCGACCACACCGTCGCAAGCTGCGCGCACAACGCCGGCAGGTTGGTCTCCGGCGGGCAAGCCAGATCCGGGTGGCTGTCGAGGAGGAAGCGGAGCAAGGTCGATCCCGACCGCCCGCAGCACAGCACGAAGACCGGGTCAGCGAAGGACCACGACTCCTCGCCAGGGATGGCTGTCTGCGGAGACGTCGACTTCTGCATGCGGCCGGCCTTTCTGATCATGCAATCCGGATAGGACGCACACCTACCTGAACGTTTAAATCGGTATAATAAGGCATTATAATAGTTGAGCCGCATCTCGCCCCGCCGGTCAGGAACTTCGACGGTGGCGACCCGCTAGCCCAAGGAAGCCGCCAGCCTGCTGGCGGTCGGCCCGGATCAGCTAGGCCTCGGTGGCGCCGATGATCATCCTGCGCTCCCGGTGCCGTACTGGCGCTCCAGCCGGGAGAGGACCCTGCTGGCCAGGTCTTCGATGGCCAGCACCTGCTGACCATGTGCGGCGAAGAACGCCTTCTGCTGCTGGAGTTGGAGCCGCCCTTCCAGCGCCAGGACCGGTCCCGCGCAGGTCACGAACACCTGCGTCCAGTGCCGGTCCACTGCCACCCGGACCGCGATCGGTGACTTGACGGCCGCTGGATCTACGGATGGCTGAACCAGATTGGACAACCACCAGGAGAATGCGTCGGGAGACTTCGCTGCCTCGACTGGCGCACCATGACCCGCAACGCATCCGCCGAATTCACCCGCGGCGACCTGGACCTGCGGAGCGGACTGGATCGCGATGACCTGCCGTCGCCACAGATCCCCAAGCTGAAACCGGTCTCGTTGAGCTTTCTGAACGACTGCGTGGCCGCAATCTGGCAGCGCTGATAATCAGCGTCAATTTCCCTTGCCTCGGCGGCCGGCAGGCTCGGCGGGTTAGGTGAGCCGGTCTCGATCTCGCCGAGCAAGCCGCCATGCGCGAGCGGTCCTAGGTCATAAAGATTGGGAACTCCGCTCTCGTTCTCGCCGCCCCAGCCCGGCACCATTGGAGACGCCTGATTGACATAAAGCTCGTCATAGCGGATATACGGCTGCGCCCGCGGGCCGAAGTTGTAATGATTCATGCAACGCGCCACCATCAGATTCTGCAGCGCCGTCATCGTCGTGACGAAGCGGGTGCCCGCGCCATCCTGCCCCCCCGGTGGCTGGCAGGAAGTGGCCGACCACCTCGGCGGCAAGAACCGACCGGGGCGCCAGTGCGGCAAGCACTGACCGGGGAACCTCAGCAGGTGGCAGCGACCGGCGAGCCTCAGCAGGTGGCAGCGACCGGCGAGCACCGGTCGCGCCCGTCCCGGCACCGGCAGCCGTCAAACTGCAGCCCGAAGCGAGACCCGCGACCAGCACCAGTGCCAGCGCTCGGGGTTGAATCCACCCAAGATTGCGACCGCACCGGCCGCGCGCTACGGCCGGTGCGGTCGCCGCGCGGCCACGCCACGACCGAATAATGTGCATACTTCGAGGCAACCTGCGGTGCGCGCTAAGTGCACTTATGCTTTCCGGTGAATTTGACCGAGCTGGATGACTGAATTGTTAGCACCGGTCTGCCGGTATTCCGAGTTGACCAGCCGCTGACAACTGTCTTGTTCGGGAACGAGCAGGCGGGGTACCAGGTATGGCTATAGAGCCCATTCCAGGTGTGTGAATAATGCTTCCATTTGCTATTGTCCGGGGCGGCATCCGGCACGGCAGCACCACTCCCCCAGCAGGCATCCCAGCCTTGAGGCCGGAGCAGGCACAACCGGCCCGATCGGTTGCGTGAGCCGCCGACTACCAGGCCGGGCCTGCCGCCAGTGAGCGCGTGCCGACAGCGCACAGCCGCTCCCGAATGCCGACCGGCCGGCCACGCAGTGTGCGCTAGCAGGCAGGGGTCAGCTGGGGCGCGGGTGTGGCGGGCGACTTGCTCCCGGCAGACTCAGGAGCCGCCAGCGCGTTGGCGGCGGGGACGACCATGAACTGGTTGTAATCCAGCGCCCCGTACTGCGGGTTGACCTTGATGTTCAGGCTCTTGGCAGCGAGGCATTGCAGGTGCGCGAACTGAGCCGACAGCGCCTGCTGGGCCGCGGACGTGGTCGGCGGGACCCCATGATCCAGCTGGTTCTCCAGCTGCACCTGGATGGCGAACCACCGGCCCAGCTCCGACAGCATGTCCGGCGGCAGCCCGCTGATCACGGCGGCTTCGGGCAGGGTGTCGCCACTCTGCGCCGATCTGGCCGCCTGCGCGGTCAGCTGCAGCTGGGCCTCGTGCGGCGTGACCACAATCCCCCGCTGGACGGCGAGCCGTTCGATGGTCGCGAACTCCAGCATCCAGCTGAGCACCTTGCGCGGCATCTCGGACACCGGGTAGCTGAGCTGAACCTTGGCCCTATCGGCCTGGTAGCCAGCACTCAGGTTGGCCACCTCAGCAGTCAGTTTCGCGGTCGTGATTCGCTGCGTGCCATAGATAGCGGCGGCACCGAGCTGCAGCGGCCCGCACGCGGTGACCGTGATACCGACGGCTGCCGCAGCCGCCACCCACCGAACCGCAGTCCTCACCCGCACCGTCCGCTGCACCACAACTCTCCTTCTTCACTTCGCCTTCGGCACATCACGATCAGCCGCCACGCCGCCGCCCGACACCGCCGCCCGACGTCGTCGCCAGACACCGCCGCCCGACAGGCCGTCGGCGCGCCAGGTTCCTACTCCCCGGCGAACCGCTTACCCGGCCGGCGGCCGACCAGCCGACTGGCCCACCGGGTCGCCGCCGAACACCGCTTCGATCAGCTCCTCGCACCAGGCCAGCAGCTCGTCGTCACGCAGCGGCGGAGCGCCGAGCGGTGTGCCTGACCCAGTGCTTGACCGGCCTGGGCCGACGCCGCGGGAAGCCCCGCGCGCGCCTGCCTTCGGCACCGGTACGAGCATGCTACGCACCGCCGGCTTGAGCAGCGTTCTCGGGTACAGCCGCTGCACCCGAACCTCGCGTGAGTCAGGCAGCTCGACCGGCGAGAACCTGATGTGATTGCCCTGCGCAGTGATGTCGGTCAGCCCCGCCTGCCGGGCCCTGGCCCGCAGCCGCGCCACTTCGAGCAGGTTGAGCACCGCCCTGGGCGGCGACCCGTACCGGTCGGTCAGCTCATCCCTGACCGCCTCGATGTCGGAGTCGGACTCGATCGCCGCGATCGAGGTGTAGGCCTCAAGCCGCAGCCGCTCCCCGGGCACGTAGTCGTGCGGGATGTGCGCGTCCACCGGCAGCTCGACCCGGACCTCCAGCCGCTCCGCTGGCCCGCCACCGCGCATCTCGCTGACTGCCTCGCCGATCATCCGCACGTACAAGTCGAAGCCGACACCGGCGATGTGCCCGGACTGTTCTCCGCCGAGCAGGTTGCCCGCGCCGCGGATCTCCAGGTCCTTCATCGCGACGTACATCCCGGCGCCCATCTCGGTGTGCTGCGCGACGGTCGCCAGCCGCTCATGTGCCGTCTCGGTCATCGGCCGCTCCGGCGGGAACAGGAAGTACGCGTAACCGCGCTCCCTGGACCGGCCGACCCGGCCGCGCAGCTGATGCAGCTGGGACAGCCCGTAGGCGTCGGCCCGGTCCACGATCAGCGTGTTCGCGTTCGGAATGTCGAGACCCGACTCCACGATGGTGGTGCAGACCAGCACGTCGAACTGCTTGTCCCAGAAGTCGATCATGATCTTCTCGAGCGTGTGCTCGTTCATCTGACCGTGCGCCACCGCGATCCTGGCCTCGGGAACGAGCTGGCCGAGCCGGGCGGCCGCCTTGCCGATCGAGGAGACCCGGTTGTGCACGAAGAAGGTCTGGCCGTCCCTGAGCAGCTCGCGCCTGATCGCCGCCGCGATCTGCTTCTCGTCGTACGGCCCGACAAAGGTCAGCACCGGGTGCCGCTCCTCTGGCGGGGTCAAGATGGTGGACATCTCCCTGATCCCAGCGACACCCATCTCCAGGGTCCGCGGGATCGGGGTCGCCGACATCGAGAGCACATCGACCTGAGTGCGCATCGCCTTCAGGTACTCCTTGTGCTCGACTCCGAACCGCTGTTCCTCGTCGATGATCACCAGCCCGAGGTTCTTGAACCTGGTCTCCGAGGACAGCAGCCGGTGGGTACCGATCACCACGTCCACGGTTCCGTCCGCCAGACCGGCCCGGGTCGCCGCCACCTCGGCGTCGCTCTGGAACCTGGACATCGCCCGCAGGACGACGGGGAACGGGGCGTAGCGCTCGCCGAACGTCTCCATGTGCTGCTGCACCAGGAGCGTCGTCGGCACCAGCACGACCACCTGCTTGCTGTCCTGCACCGCCTTGAACGCGGCCCGCACCGCCAGCTCGGTCTTGCCGTAGCCGACGTCGCCGCAGATCAGCCGGTCCATCGGGAGCGGCTTTTCCATGTCGCGCTTGATCTCGTCGATCGCGGCCAGCTGGTCGGGAGTCTCCGCGTAGGGGAACGCGTCCTCAAGCTCCCGCTGCCAGGGTGTGTCCTGGCCGAACGCGTACCCAGGCGACGCGGTCCTGGCCGAGTACAGCCGGATCAGCTGGGCGGCGATCTCGCGCACCGCCTTGCGGGCCCGGCCCTTGGTCTTGGCCCAGTCCGCGCCGCCGAGCCGGTGCAGGGTCGGCGCCTCGCCGCCGGAATACCTGGTGACCTCATCCAGCTGGTCGGTCGGCAGATACAACCGGTCCGGCGGCTGGCCCCGCTTGCTCGGGGCGTACTCGATCACCAGGTACTCCCTGGTCGCGCCCTGCACGGTCCGGCTGGTCATCTCCAGATACCTGCCGACGCCATGCTGTTCGTGCACGACGTAGTCGCCAGGCGTGAGCTGCAGCGGGTCGATGCCGCCCCGCCGCCGGCTGGGCATCCGGCTGCGGTCCCTGGTCCCGGTCCGCTGTCCGGCCAGATCGGTCTCGGACAGCACGGCCAGCCGGACTTGCGGCCAGCTGAAGCCGTAGTCCAGCTGTCCGGTGGCGACCACGGCGACGCCTGGTTCGGGCGGGACGTCGAGATCGCCGGCCCGAGCGGCCAGCCCTTCGCCGCGCAGCAGCTCGGCCAGCCGCTGGGCTGGCCCGTGACCCTGCATCACCAGGGCGACCCGCCAGCCGTCGGCCAGCCAGCCACGCACGTCGCCGATCACCCGTGCGGTATCGCCGTGGTACGCCGTGGCCGGACTCGCCACGATGCGAAACAACTCGCGCCCGTCCGTGCCGTCCGGCCAGCCGGCCTGGTCACCCTGGTCCGGGCGGTCCGCGGTCCGGGTCCCGTCCGAACCGGCAGTCGGGTCCGTAACCCGCCCGCCGGTGCCGCCCGACCCGGTACCGCCCGAACCGGCTGCCTGGTCCGTGACCGGCCCGCCGGTGCCGCCCGACCCGGTCCGGTCCGAGCCGGCCGTCAGGCCCGTGGTCGATGCGGCCGGGCGAGCCGTTACGCCTGAAGGTTCTTCGGTACTGAACGGGGTGATCGTCCACCAGCGCAGTCCGAGGCTGGTCGCGGCCGCGCGGACGTCCGTGATCGGCCGGAACGCGGCCGCGCCCAGGTCAATCGGGACCTGGGCTCCGGCCGCTGCGTTCACCCACGAGGCTTCGAGGAACTCCTGGCTGGTCCGCACCAGGTCGGCGGCGCGGGTCCTGATCCGCTCGGGGTCGCAGGCCAGCACGATGGCGCCGGGCGGGAGCGAGTCGAACAGCAGTTCCATCCGATCGGCCAGCAGCGGTGCGAACGCCTCCATGCCTTCCACGGTGATCCCGTCAGCCAGCTTGCCCAGGATGTCGCCGAGCCCGGGGAACTCGGCCGCCAGCTGCTTGGCCCGGTGCCTGACGGCCGGGGTGAGCAGCATCTCCCGGCACGGCGGCGCCCACAACCCGTCCCCCGACCTGCCGAGGCTCCGCTGGTCGGCGGCCTTGAACGGCCGGATCTCCTCGACTTCGTCGCCGAAGAACTCGACCCTCAGCGGGTGCTCTTCGGTCGGCGGGAACACGTCCAGGATGTCGCCCCGCACAGCCAGCTCGCCACGGTTGGTGACCAGCTCCACGCGGGCGTAGCCGATCTCGACCAGCCGGGTGACGACCTCATCAAGCTCGGCCTGCTGACCCTGGACAAGCCGGACCGGCTCCAGCTGGCCAAGGCCGCCGACCAGTGGCTGAAGAACACTGCGGACCGGGGTGGTGACGACCTGGAGCGGGCCGGACCTTGAGTCGGACGGATCTGGGTTGACCAGGCGACGCAATACGGCGAGCCGCCGGCCCGAGGTGTCCGAGCGCGGGGAGAGCCGCTCGTGCGGCAGGGTCTCCCAGGCCGGAAAATAGGCCGCGGCCTCCGGGTCAGGCAGCAGCGAGCCGAGCGCGCTGGCCAAGTCCTCGGCCTCCCGCGCCGTCGCTGTGATGGCCAGCACGAACTGCCCGGATCCGGTGAGTGGAGTCCCGGCTGACGTCGTCCCGGCCGGCGTCTTCCCGTGCGGTGCTGCTCCGGCTTGAGCTGCTCCGGCCAGCGCTGCAGCGAGGATCGGGCGCAGCGCTGGCGGCGCGACCAGGTCCGCGTCGCCAGCCGGCAGGCTGGCGTACTCCAGCGCGCGGCGCAGCTGCGGATCCTCGGCGACCATCCCGAGCAGACTGGTGAGACTCATCGCTTCCTTGACTTGGTCGCGGCCGCGGCTAGACGCGGCCCCGCCAGCCCGCGCGCTGGCGAGCGCGCCGCTGGTGGACCGGACGCTGTGCGGGCAGCACAACGGGCCCGCGTTCGAGCCGAACGCGAGATGCCTTTAGTTTACGGGCCCGGCCGCCGCTTACGGGCCCGGCCGCCGTTTCGGCGCCTGCCTCCCGGCCGCTGTTCCGCCGCCTGCGTCCCGCCCGCCACTCCCGCCCCGCCTCCCGGCCACTAGCCCTGCCGCGCCTCCGACCGCCAGCCTGCCGTACCCCAACTGCCCCAGTTGCCCCGTTGACCGCGCCTCCCGGCTGCCAGCCCGCCGTGCCCCAACTACCCCAACTACCCCAGCTGTCCCGGCCGGCCGTGGCTCCCGGCCACCAGCCCGCCCCGCCTCCCGGCCACCAGCCCGCCGTGCTTCCGGGCCGCCAGTCCGCCGTGCCCCAACTACCCCAGCCGCCCCAGCTGCCGCCTGCTCCGTCGCCAGGTTCCTTGATCACGCGGTTCTTTCAGTCACCCCTGCTGAAAGAACCGCGCGATCATGGAAGTCCTGCCGCGCGGCTGATCGCCGGGTGGCGGGGGCGTACAGGTAACCTCGGGGTGCTTGGAGTCGTTGAGGTCTCGGGAGCTGACTGGCTGATGCGCCGCGGCCAGCGTGCGGACGGAGGAGAGCTGTGACTGCTGAGGCGCAGGCCGACCGAGTTGCCGCGCAGGCGTCGATTCCGTCCTGGACGCTGGACGGCCGCCAGCTCGGCGACCTGGAGCTGATCCTGTCCGGCGCTTTCGCTCCGCTCCGAGGCTTTATGACGGCGGCCGATGTCGAGTCGGTTGAGATGGCCCGCACTCTTGCCGACGGCACGCCGTGGCCGATCGCCGTGACCCTGGAGCTCCCGGCCGACGCGATCGCCGCCGACGCGAGTCAGCTGGTGCTCGCCGACCCCGAGGGCACTCCGCTGGCTGTGCTCACCATCACCGAGCGCAGCGCAGTCCTAGACCGTGGCGCCATCCAGTCCGAGACGACTGGCCTGATCCGGCTGGCCGGACCGGTGACCGCCAACCGGGTTCCCGAGCACGGCTCGTTCCGACGGCTGATGATCTCGCCGGAGCAGGCCAGGGCCCAGCTCGGCGACGGGCCGGTGCTCGGGTTCGCCACCAGAGCCCCACTCGGTGGCCGGCAGATCGGCCAGCTCAGGCACCTGGCCGAGCAGCTGAGAGCAAGGCTGCTTGTGCTGCCCCTTGTGGCCGGAACCGCCGAGGTCGTCCGCCAGCCGGAGGCACTGATCCGGGCTGTGCTCGCGGCCACCGCCAGCCTTCCGCAGGGGACGCTGGTCGTCCCTGTCCCGCTAGCACCGCGAGAGGACGGGGCCGACCGGCCGGGTGCCGGAACCGGCGCGGGCAGATCGGGTGCCGGAACCGGGACGGGCAGATCGGGTGCCGGAACCGGCGCGGGCAGATCGGGTGCCGGAACCGGCGCGGGCAGATCGGGTGCCGGGACCGGCGCGGGCAGATCGGGTGCCGGAACCGGGGCCGCTCTGCCGGGAACCGCGAACGCTGACGTCAGCTCGGCGCGCGAGCTCGCTGCGGCGGCGATCGTGGCTGCTGCTTACGGTGCGACACACCTGATAGCCGAGGACTGGCCCCACGGTGGCAGCACCATCAGCAGCGACGCCGGCCAGGCACGGGGACTGCCGGGAGCACTGATCCCGGTGCTGGCTTCCGGCGACTGGGCCTTCGATCCTGGGGCCGAGGTCTGGCGGCCGCTGGCTCTGATTGAGCCAGGAACCGAGCTGGAGGATCTGTCCGCTGATCAGCTAGCGGACATGCTCGACACCGGTGCGCCGCTGCCCTCGTGGTTTGCGCCGGAGGCCGTGGTGGCGGAGCTGCGGCATGCGCGTCCACCTCGGTCGGAGCGAGGTTTCGTGGTGTTCCTAACCGGCTTGTCTGGATCCGGCAAATCGACCATCGCCAGGGATCTGCGTGACCTGCTCGCGGAGCGAGGCGACCGCCGGGTCTCGCTACTCGACGGCGACCTGGTTCGGACGCTGCTCTCGGCCGGCCTGACCTTCTCCCGCGCCGACCGCGATCTCAACATCGCCAGGATCGGTTACGTCGCCGCCGAGATCGCCCGGCACGGTGGCATCGCGATCTGCGCGCCGATCGCGCCATACGCCGCGGCGCGGGACCGGGTCAGGAAGACGGTGTCCGAAGTTGGCGATTTCCTGCTGATTCATGTCGCGACCCCGGTCGAGGTCTGCGAGGAGCGGGACCGCAAAGGTCTGTATGCGAAAGCCAGAGCTGGCCTGATCGGCCAGTTCACCGGGATCTCCGACCCATACGAGGAGCCAACCGACGCCGTGGCGGTGATTGACACTTCGATGCTCAGCCGGGAGCAAGCGTGCGAGACGATCATGGAGTTGCTCACTTCGGGCGGCTGGCTGTCGTCCAGCTAACCGGCGGGTTCTCGCGGCGGAAAGAAGCGCCGCCCCGGAATGTCGGCGTGCTGCTCTTTCGAGATCGCCGATTCCGAGGGGGACGCGCTCGCCAGCGCGCTGGCAGCGGCCCTCGGCGAGCGCGGGTGGTACGCAAATTTTCAATCCGCCACGGAGGCCTTTGTGGTCTTCGCCGACCAGGTCTTCCGCTACCCGCGCGAGATGCGGCAGGCCGAGCCCGGGCACAGGCGCACGGACGGCTAGGCATTCCTGAGCCACAGCTGGACTGGACGGTCTGATCCGGTCAACTGCCCGAGCTGAGTAGCTACCACCGCGGGTATCAGTCGTCAATGCCCGACGGTGGCCGGCTAGTCCTTATCTTCTGAGTGGGTGCCCGCGTCAAGTCGCTGGCGGAAGCCGCGCACCCGTTGCGAAACCTCACCAGCCATCGCAGCGCGCTGCGGGGCCAGCAGGAAGTAGCTGGCGATGCCGCTGACCAGGATCGCCAGGCCAATCAGCAGCCAGCTCCTGGCGCCGACGAAATAGAGCACGATGAGGGCCACCATGAATAGCAGCAGCCGCAGCGTGTTGTAGAAGACCGTTGCGCGCATAGCGTGACCAGCTTATCCGCTAGCGGCCGCTTGGCCGGCCGCAGCTACGGCACCAGTAGCCGCACCCGCGCGCCGCTAGCCGCACCAGCCGGGGCCCTAGCCGCATCAAGGGCACCGCTGACCGCACCACGCCAGGCGGCCAGCCGCAGCCATAGCACACCGGCGGCGCCCATTGGGCCACTGTGTCGCACCCCGCCGCCAGCGGCGCCGACCGCACAACGGCACCACTGGCCGCGTCCAGAGCGTCACTGTGACGCACCGGCCGCGCCCACGGGTCACTGTGCCGCACCCGCCGCCGCCGGTGCCGAATTGAGCACGCTGGCCAGCAGCGCCGGATCTACGTTCCCGCCGGACAAGATGGCGACCCGCAACTGAGCGGCAGGCAGTTCGCTCGCCCGGAATAGGCAGGCGGCGACCGCGACCGCTCCGCCGGGCTCAGCGACTAGGCGCGCGCCGGTCGCTAGCAGACGCATCGCCGCGCGGATCTCGTCTTCGGTGACGGTGACGATGTCGTGCACCTGGCTGATCATGTGCTGCATCGGCAACACGCCGATCTGCTCGGCCCGCAGCGCATCGGCGATCGTGCGCTGCGTGTCAGCGGAGCTCCAGGCGACGCGTCGGCCCAGCCGCAAGGAATCTGCGGCATCGGCGGCCAACGCAGGCTCCACGCCGACCACCTTCGCTCCTGGTTTGGCCGCCGCGATCGCCGCCGCCACGCCGGAGATCAGCCCGCCGCCGCCGACCGGGCAGACCACCAGATCGACCTCCGGGCAGTCAGCCGCGATCTCCAATCCGATCGTGCCCTGGCCCGCGATCACGTCACGGTGGTCGAACGGCGGGATCGGCGTGTAGCCGTGCTCAGCGATGAGCTGGTCGGTCATTGCGGCCCGTGCGGTCAGACTTGGCTCACAGGTAACGATCCGCGCGCCAAACGCGCCGGCCGCAGCGACCTTGACCTGGGACGCGTTGGCCGGAACGACGACCGTGGCGGTGACACCAAGCAGCGCTGCCGCGTAGGCGACGGCTAGCGCGTGATTGCCGCTGGAGTGCGCCACGACTCCTCGCTGCCGCTGCTCGGCCGACAGCGCGCTGATCGCTGAGTAGGCACCGCGCAACTTGAACGCCCCGGTCGGCTGCAGTGACTCGGCCTTGACCAGCAATCGAGGCTCTACCCGCGCGAATGGCACCAGCGGCGTCCGCAGCGTGACACCATCCAGGCGCTTAGCTGCGGCTCGGATCTCGTCAATCGACACAAGGCCCGGCATACGCTCCACCCTACGTGTTCCGGCTGCGGCAAGCCGCTCACGGTCAAAGCATCACGAGCAGGTTTGTGATTGAACTTTTACGGAATCTAAGGAGAATAGCGACGTTTGTCATAACACTATGATCTGGTTACTTAGGCGAGCTAGAGGAGCACCAAATGGACGGCCAGAGTGATCGCCTGCTTACTCCCGGAGAAGTCGCGGCTCTATTCCGGGTTGATCCGAAGACGGTCACCCGGTGGGCCGCGTCTGGCCGCATCAGCAGCATCCGCACCCCCGGCGGCCACCGCCGTTACCGAGAGGTCGAGATTCGGGCGCTGCTCGGCATAGACGACAGCGAACGACCCGAGCAGGCTTCGGACCCGGCCGGCTAGTGCCGGCCGGGCCGTCGCCCGGGCCATCCGGGCTGTGTCCCGCCCGGTACGCCCCTGTCCCCCCGAGGTCTTGCTTCGGTACGCCCCGGTCCCCCCGAGGTCCTGCCCGGGGCGGCGTGCCCGGATGCCTGAGGGATTCAGGCATCCGGGCCGGATCGAGCGTGCTCGCGGATCCGTGGTCCGGCTAGGCAGCCGACTAGCCCGTCCTGGTTACATCGGCACGAGCTCGAAGATCTCGACGCTGAACCGGCCCCTTCCCTCGGAGAGGAACGGGTGCTTGTCGACCAGCGCCCGCGCTGCTTCCACACCGTCGGCCTCGACGATCGAATAGCCGTTGAGATCCCCAGCGGCGGGGCTTGAGCCGTCGTCCGCCACCGCGGACCTGGCGCCGAAGGGCGAGCCCACGTCGACCAGCGCCGGGCCCAGCCGACCGATCCACTGGCCCCAGGCTTCCATCTGCTCGGCTGACTGCTCGGGCGTGAACTGGTCCATCGGCGTAGCCGGGCCGCGGTACAGGTACAGGAACTTCGCCATCTCAGGCTCCTCTGCTCTAGGTTGCGGATCCTTCAGCGCGATGCCGGTCGTCCGCTGATGACGCGCCAAGTGCGTGTCTACCTACCCGACGAACGACAACGTGAGGAATCGACAGAGCAGACCTGAGAACCGCCCGGGCGACTGCCTGGCCGAGTCACCGCCGGGCAGCGGCTGGCCAGGCACCCGGACTCCGGCGCTCGGGCTGGCTCAGGCCACCGCACGGTCGGCATAGAGCCGCAGCAGACCCGACCAGCCCTCCGCCGCGCCAACGCCATCGCGCACGGCCTGGCCGTCCGTACCGTGCCGCTCGAAAAAACGATGCTCAAGCTGGACTCGGCTGCGTCCTGGCCCGTCCGGCGTGAAGGTGACCTCGATCTCGCTGGCGTGGTCGGAATCGGCGTCGTACTGCCAGCTGCCGTTGAGCTGCCAGCTCAGGACGATGCGGCTGGGTGGCTCGTAGGCGAGAACCTCGCCCCAGTCGCACTCGGAGCCATCCACACCGCGCTCGTACCAGCGCCCGCCGGTCTTCGGCTCGATGATCGCCGCTTCAAGGTCAGCTTCGCCGATGTGGTGACCTGGCCACCAGGAATTGAAGTCAGTGGTGAACAGGCTGAACGCCGCCTCCGGTGCCAGCGGCACGGTTACCGCGTGCCGCACCGGCTCGAATGCCTGCTGGCTCGCGACTAGGTTCTGCTCGGTCATCGGTGCTCCTTATCGCTGGGAGTTCCGGCCGGATCCGGTTCAGAACCGGCCTGTTGCGCCGCCTGCCTGGCGGCCGCTTCGAACGAGGCCAGTGCCTGGCCCCACATCTGGTCGAGGTAGGCGCGGATCGCCAGCACCCCGTCCGGGTTGATCCGGTACAGCCGTCGCGTGCCGACCGCCTCATCGATGACCAGGCCCGCGTCCTTGAGAACCCGAAGGTGCTGGGAGACGGCCGGCCGACTCACCGGAAGCTCGCTGGCGAGATCTCCGACCGAGCGCCCCCCGGCGGCCAGCCGCTCGACGATGGCGAGCCGGGTGCGGTCACCCAGAGCGCCAAGCGCGCCCAGTCCGGCCGCTCTGGCCGGTTCGGCTGGCCCTCTTGATTCGTAAGTCACCACGAACCGTTAGTCTAGGCTTACCATTGCGCTTGGTCAATCGGAGCGCGGCCGCGCACCCGGAGCACGGTCAGCCAGTCGTCCTGCGTTCCGGCCACCTGACCGGCACCGGTCTGGCCGGCACGGTCAGGTCGAGCAGGACGTCGGCGCGATCCAGCGGGCGGGCCGCGCTTCGGTACAGTTCCTGGCCAGGCAGATAGCGCCGGTTGTAGCGGTCGCCGATGCTCGCCTCCGAGCCGAACGGCACGAGGTCTCGGGTCAGCGCACGCCGCAGTGACTCGGCCGGCTCGATATGCAGGTAGATCGTGAAGTCCCAGTGCTCAACAAGCTCGGGACGCTGCAGGAACACGCCGTCGAAGAGCAGCACGGCCCGGCTGGCGGCGGCCCGACGGACAGCGGGGACCGGCCGGTCCGACCGGTAGTCGAACTTCGAGGGTAGGTAGCAGCGGTCGCCGCCGGGACCGAGAGGGCGAAGGACGGCTGCCACGATCGATTCGTTATCGAAGGAATCAAGGTAGTAACCCTCGGGCGATTGGCGGCCTCGGCGATATCTGACCTGCGCTGGTCGGTGAAAGCCGTCCGCGCCGAGCGCGATGACCGGGCGCTGCACCTCGATCAGCGCGGCCAGGTCGCTCGCGAAGGTCGTCTTGCCGGCCGCATCGGGTCCGTCGACCGCCACCCGAGGAACGTGCGGCGGGTCGAGCGCGGTCAGCATGCCGACGAGCCGGCTGAGCACCTCAGCGCGGGTCACGGGATTCGGCGTCCTGGCGAATTCCGGCTGCGCGCTGGGCCGGGCCAGGCCCTGGTCAGGAGTCGCTGCCTGGCTGGCCGCGGCCGGCTAGGAAGTCCAGGAACTCGCGGTGCAGCGACTCATCGCCCTCCCGCCACAGCCTGCTCCGCTCGTCCATTTCCTCTTGGGTCAGCGCGGTGCTGGCGAGCCGCTCATAGTCCGGGTCGGCCGGGCCGATCTCGACGTATGCGTCACTGACCAAGCGGCCGTCGTGGGCGGTCGCTGCCTCTGGCACCAGCAGATTCCCGTTGGCTAGCCGTATCACGTACATCGCCCGCCCCCTAGATGCCGTATCGCACATTGAAGTAGAGCATCACGTTCAGCGCCGCGCGGGTATTACCGTTGACCATTTCCACCAGCGCGGGCCGCTGGCTCGACGCGATCGCGGCGAACGCGTCGGCGAAGAACTCCCGGCGCCCCAGATAACCGCCCTGGCGGTGGAAGTCACTGCGCATCCACGGCAGGCATTGATCATAGAGCCGATTGAACTCTGCAGAGTCGGATTGCCAGGCACCGCCGGACCCGTCGATATCGTCAAGCGCGTGCCCGATTTCGTGACACATCACGTCCGGAGTCGGTGACGGCCGCGACCCGACGATAACCTTGCGCTCGCCGTACGCTCCGGCGCAGGCGTCCCAGGTAGCCCGGCCTGATGGCAGCGGAACGCCGGTCAGCTGGCCCATGTCGTCCAGATCGGGGACTCCGCCTGGCCCGACATAGATGGCGTCGAGACCGGCTACCAGCCGTTCCTTGATCAGCTGCGGCAGCTCAGCCAGCCGGTCGATGGCCAGCACGATCTGCGGCGGCAGGACCTGATCGGCCGTCCAGTTACGGTGCAGGATCCGTTCCAGGTGGCCGCAATGCCGGTGTCCGGCCGCCGTACGGTTGTTCCTGGCTATCTCGTACCACGGCAGGTTCGCCCTCGCAGCTACCGCAGCCTCGCCCGGGATGGCCCGGCTGTCCGCGGCGGCATCGCCGACGGCCTGGGCTTTGGCGCGGGACTCGGTCCGACCCGCGGGACTGGCCGAAGCCCGAGCATCGGTCCCCGGCGCTGGCCGAACTGCCGCGCGCGCTGCTCCCTGGCGGTGCGACCTGGCGGCCGCCGCCGCTCGCGATCCGCCCGATGGGGCCGGACGGCCGGAACTGACCGGCCGATCACGCTGACCGGACCCAGTCGATCTGCCTGGCGGGCCGGTAGTGGGAGCGGTGGGCGGCGGAGCGGGCTGGTCCGCCATGGCGGCCAGATCTGGCCGCTGCTGCCCGGCAAACCGGGATGGCCGCTCCTGGCGTGCAGCCTGGGTGCGCTCAGCCGGCAGGTTCTGCTCGCCGCCCAGCCGGTTCTGCTTGCCCTGCTGGCCAGGCTGCCCGGCACGACGCCGACCCGGCTGACCGGCATCGCGCTCACCCGGCTTGCTCTGCTTGCCCTGCTGGTCTGGCTGCCCGGCACGACGCCGACCCGGCTGGCCGCTCCCGCTCTGGCCAGGCTGGCCGACACCGCTCTGGCCGGGCTGGCCGGCACTGCGCGCACTCGGCTGGCCAGCGGCGCGACGATCCGGTGAGAAACCGCCTGGGCGACCGGCCCAGCCACGGCTTGCTCGCGGCGTGCCGGGCGTGCTCACCCGGCGGTGGCTACCTGGCTGACCGGGCGAGGTGGTCCGGCCGCCGGTTGCCCCGCCCCGCGCTGATGAGGCCTGAGTGGGTGGTGCGCCGCCGAGCAGTGCCTGAATCTGCTCAGCTCGCCGTCGCCGCATTCGCCGCAGCAGATCGAGTAATCGCAGCCGCATCCGCATCGCTCCCGTGGAAAAGGTCCGATCGCCAGGTTACGACGGTTCCCAGCCTGACGCAGCCGCCAACGCGGATCGTGACGAACTGCCATCGTCACGGAAACTCCCCAGCGAACCATCAGATTCGGCAACGAGCAGGCCGCGCCAGCAGTTAGGCTGCGTCCATGTTGCTGCTATGTGTCGTCTTTGCACTGATAACTATGGGTTTGGTGGTGCCGTGCGTGATCGATATCGCGATGACGCCACAGCGCGACTTCGGACTGCCGAGCAAGCAAACGTGGCTGGTGGTTGTGGTGGCGTTCTGGGCCGTCGGTGCCATCACGTGGCTGATGGTCGGCCGCCGCGAGCTGTGGATCAGGCAGCAGTGGAATGACGTGGCCGGGAGTCAGGCGCTCGGCCAGCAGCAGGCACTCAGGCGGCATCCGGCCGGGCGGACGGCTGATCCCAGTCACCGGTCCGCCGATGCGGTGTACGGGGGTCGCGGCGCTGGCCATGGAGCACGCTACCTCGCTCCAGATGACAACCCGGACTTCCTGCTCGAACTGGACCGCAGGATCCGTGAGTGGCGGGACGGCGCCTAGCTGTCCAGGCGGCCCGGGCGGTTAGCCCAGGCCAGCGAACGAGCGCAGGGAAGTCGGTCGGTTAGCCCAGGCCAGGGAACGAGCGCAGCGAGTCGGTCGGTTAGCCCAGGCCAGCGTACGAGTGCAGGCCGCTGATCCAGAGGTTGACGCCGACCAGGTTGAAGATGAGGCAGGCGAAGCCGGTCAGCTGGATGTAGGCGGCCCGCCGTCCACGCCAGCCCGCCGTGGCCCTGGCATGCAGGAACGCGGCATAAACCAGCCAGGTGATGAACGACCAGGTCTCCTTGGGATCCCAGCCCCAGTACCTGCCCCAGGCATGATCCGCCCAGATCGCGCCGGCGATAACGGCGAAGGTCCAGGCCGGGAACGCGAACAGGATCGCGCGGTAGGACAGCCGATCAAGGACCGATGAACCGGGCAGCTGCACCATGATCCCGGCGGACCGCGACTCCAGGCCTGCGGCCACCCGCCGCTCATGCCTGGCAACCAGCAGGAACAGCACGGTGACCACTGCGCCGAAGATGAACATCCCGATCGAGACGAGCATGCCCGTCACGTGGATGGCCAGCCAGTACGACTGGAGCGCGGGGACCACCTCGCCGGCTGGCGTGTAGATCACCACAACGTCCACGGCAAGCGCGAGAACGACCGGGAGCAGGACGAAGAGGCCCATGTAGTAGGCGCGGAACCGGACCGCGGCGACCGTGAGCATCAGCACGGCCACGCAGGTGATCGCCGCGATGAACTCGAACATGTTGCCCCACGGGACCCGATGCTCGGCCAGACCCCTGGTCAGGATCGCCCCGGCCTGGGCGGCCAGCCCGGCACAGGTCAGCAAGAAGGCGTAGCGCAGCCAGGCGCTGGCAGGCCAGCGCGAACGCCGATCGGGCAGCGCGGGCAGACCCGGCAGCGCGGGCAGGCCAGCAGCGCCGGCACTCGGGCCAGCCGCTCCGGCCGGATCCGCCGCGCGACCGGACAGGTCGGCGAGCTCGGACAGGTCGGACGGGTCAGCGGGGAAGGTATGGCCGGCGTCGGCGTCAAAACCGGCCGGCGCCCCTGCGCCAACCAGCTCGGGCAGGCGGGCCGGGACCGGCGCCGGGGTCTTGCGCTTGCCGAACGCGAAATCACCCGCGTAGGCCAGCATGGCCAGCGCGTAGACGACGATGGTCAGCACCAGCAGGGCGTTGCTGGCCTGAGCGACTCCGGAGTTGACGGGCACTGCGCCTCACTCTCCCTCTGCCTGGGCAAGGGCTGCTTCGTCGGCTGCTGGCTGGCCAGCGCCGAGGGGTTGCTCAGCGGCCGACTGCTCAGCGGCCGGCTGCTCAGCGGCGGACCGCTCAGCGGCGAGCTGCTCAACGGCGGGCCGGCGGTCACCGGCGGGAGCGGGCCGACCGTCACCAGCGGGAGCGGGCAGGCCGTCACCAGCGGACCGGCTGGTCGTCGCGGGCTGACCTGCTACCACGGCACTGCCGTCCAGCACGTGCACGATCTCGCTGGCCAGCTCGGCGAACTCGGTCTCGAATCCTCCGGCGGCGTCCGACCTGGTCAGGCCGGCCACCTCCACTACGGTCCGGCCGTCGTGGCCAGGGTAGGCGCGGACGAACATCCGGCGGCGGCGCACCAGGAACGAGAGGATCAGGCCCGCCAGCGCCGCCAGAGCGGAGATCAAGGCGGGCGTCTGACCCGGATCGTAGGTGATCGCCAGGCTGATCCACTGCTGGTACCCGGTGAAGGTCAGCTTGCCGAGGCCGTTCGGCAAGGTAATCGACTGGCCGGGAGCCAGCGGCACCGGTGGCACCGCGAGCCGGTGCATGGCGCTGGTGTCCAGGCTGTAGACCGACTGCGCCTGGCCGCTGTCCAGGCCCAGGTTGCCCGCATAGGAGACCAAGCTGACCCGCGGGAACAGCGCCGCCGGGAACGCCGAGGCGAGTCGGCCGCTGACGTCCACCGCGGTCGGCAGGAAGACACCAGCGAAGCCGAGCTGCTCCGGGCTCGCGTCGGGAACCTTGATGACTCCGGCGGAGGTGAGCCCGGATTGCTCGATCGGGATGAACGGCACTGGCTGATCGAAGACGACCCGGCCGGTCCTGTCGGTGACCTTGAAGACCGGAGCGTATCCGTGCCCGATCAGGAAGACTTGTACGCCGTCCACGATCAGCGGGTGATTCACCCGCAGGTCATAGCTGTGCTCCGGTCCGCCGTACGACGCCGAGTACTGGATCGCCGCGCTGAACCAGGACGGCTGGCCGCGCTGGACTCCCGAGGTGATGTAGCTCGCGGTGAAGCGCTCCAGCCGCACGCTGAATGGCTGCAAGTCGGCCGGCGAGACCAGCCGACCCGGCCGGAAGACGTCGAGCGCGGTCGGCGTGTTGGCGAAACCTTGGCCAGCCACCAGCAGCCGGTTCGCTTTGTAGCCGAACAGCCCGCCAAGCGCGACCGATCCGAGCAGCCCGAGCAGCGCCAGGTGGAACAGCAGATTGCCGACCTCGTGCAGGTACCCCTTTTCGGCCGAGACCCAGCCGTCGCCGGTACGCAGCCGGAACCGCTTGCGCGCCAGCAGCCTCGCCGCCGACTCCAGCGCTGGTTCCGGGTCGGCGGCGGTGCCGAAGCTCGCCGCCTGCGGCAGCCGGCCGAGGCGGCGTGGCGCGCTCGGCGGGGGCTGCCGCACGGACCTGGCCATCCGGAAGGCGCGGGGCACCACGCACCCGGCCAGCGAGGTGAACAGCAGCAGGTAGATCGCGGCGAACCAGGGTGCCCCGAATACGTCGAACAACGACAGCCTGGCCAGCACCGGGGCGAGTCCTGGGTGTGACGCGTAGTACTGCGACACCGCGGCTGGATCGATACCTGTCTGCGGCAGGACCGATCCGGGAATGCTGGCAAGCGCGAGCAGGAACAGCAGCACCAGGGCGGTCCGCATTGAGGTCAGCTGACGCCATCCCCAGCGCAGCCAGCCGACCGCACCAAGCCGACCGCCCGTGCCCGCAGTCGCGGCAGGCACCCGGGCGGCCAGCTCCCGTTCGGCTGACTCCCCTGCGCCCGTCTCCCTTGCCCCTGGCCGGATGTCGCCGGGTCCGGCCACCGCGACCGACGACGACGGGACCGACGCCGATACCGTCCCCTCAGTCCGGGCCCGTTCCTTCAGCTCGGTCACCGGATCGCCGCCAGCTAGATCCTGGGTCATGATCGCCCGCCGAGGACTTTGACGATCAGCGCCTTCAGGCCCGAGTAGGAGACACCGCCGACGATCATGGCAGCGACGTGCCCGGTGCTGTCGATCAGCAGCGTGCTCGGGATGGCCGGCGGCGGCAGCGTGCCCCGAAATGCCAGCGCGATCTCGTCGTTAGGATCGTTCAGGCTCGGATAGCCGACTCCGAATGTGCGCTGGAACGCCTCGGCGCTCGGCACGGTGTCCCTGCTGTCGATGCCGACGAAGCGCACCGGATTGCGCTGAAAGTACCTGGCCAGCGCGGCCAGCGCGGGCGCCTCCCGGCGGCAGGGCGCGCACCAGGATGCCCAGAAGTTGAGCACTACGACCGATCCCCGGTCGGCGGTCAGGCTGAACTGCTGCCCGGTCAGCAGCGCGCCAGTCAGGGCGGGCGCGGCCGGCCGCGAGCCAGGCCGGTAGTAGGTGCTGCTGTAGCTGCCGCCGACGAAGCTCTTCCCGCTGCTGACCGGCGTGTACTGGGCCAGCGCGCCGCCCGAGCAGGACGTGGCGGCCAGCATGGCCGAGCCGACCAGCACAGCCCGGATGACGCGGGCCGCCGCAGCTTGGCGCGCAGAGCGCTTCAGGCGGGTCACAGGGTGAACTCCTACACGAAGTAGTATCGCTGGCCCATTCTGCCGGAACCGGCTGGATGCGGTGACCGCGGGCCCGACTTACCAGCCATTCAGGCACCGACCAGGCTACGCTCCCGCGATGCGCGATCCGGCTGATCCGGATGGTTCGGCGTAACTAACCGCCGTCAGCCGGTCGCCAATGAAGGTAAGGCTGGTCACGCTGCCCAGAGCGCACTGGCGGTGCCGCGGGTCGTGCCACAGCCGACGGCCTTCCGCGGAGCGGCGGGACACCCAGATCGGAAGCTGATGGCTGACGCAGACCGCCTCGTGCCCGCGCGCCGCCTTGGCCGCGTCGGCGGCGGCGGCCAGCACCCTAGCGGCGACCTGCCGGTACGGCTCGCCCCAGGACGGGCGGAACGGATTGCGCAGGTAGATCCAGTTCCGCGGCGAGCGGAGCGCACCGTCACCGACCCCGAAATTCATCCCCTCGAAATGGTTCCACGGCTCGATCAGCCGCTCGTCGACCTCGACTGCCAGGCCGAGCTGCGCCGAGATCGGCTCGGCGGTCTCCACCGCGCGGTCCAGCGGAGAGGACCGAACCACGGTGACATCCCGGCCGGCCAGGAAGTCCGCGGCCGCCTTGGCCATCACCTGACCTTCTTCAGACAGATGGAAGCCAGGTAGCCGGCCGTAGAGCACCCGGTCGGGATTCGCGACCTCGCCGTGCCGGACCAGGTGCACGATCGTGCGGCCGACCGCACCGGAGCCTGGGGAGTCTGGATCTGCAGTCATGGCCCGCCCAGCCTACCGGCAGCGTGCACCCGCCCACTGGCAGCGTGCACCGCCTACCGGTGCCCACCCGGGCCCGCACCTGCCCGTGCCGCCCGTCCCGGCCTGGCCAGCGGCGTTGCCGGGGCCGGCGTACCGCTGAGCCGGATCCGGCTCCGGTGATCAGGATAAAGTGGCGCAAATAATTCCTCGTCCTGAATGTCAGCAGGTAGCCAACGTGAGCCCGACGGCAATCGCCCTGATCGGCGTAGCGGCTATTGCCCACGCGACCTGGAACCTGTTCAGCAAGCAGGCTGCGACCACCGGCGCCGTGTTCTTCACCTGGCTGCTCGCGACCAGCGCCGCGGTCGCGTACAGCCCGGTGGCCGCGGTAGCCGTGCTGGTCGAGCATCCGCATCTGGCAGGCCTGAACTGGCTGTTTCTCGCCGGGACCGGCATCTTGCAGTCGGGTTACTTCCTGTTCCTGCAGCGCGGCTACTCGGTCGGCGACCTATCGGTCGTCTATCCGGTTGGCCGGGGAGCCGGGGCCATGCTCGCTGCCGTGGCAGGCATCGTCCTGCTCGGCGAGCGGCCGGGTCCGCTGTCGATAGCCGGGATTATCGCCATCATCGCGGGCGTCGTGGTGATCGGACTGCCCAGCCGGACACCGCCGCCCAGCCCCGCCTCGCACGCCGCAACCACCAGACCCGCAACCACCAGACCCGCAACCACCGGACCCGCAACCACCGGACCCGCAACCACGGGGCTCGCAACCACCGGACCCGCAACCACCGGACCGGCCGCCGGTCGGTCCGCTGCTCCCGCGTTCCGGGCGATCGCGTTCGCCTTGGCGACCGGAGCGTTCATCGCGTCATACACGGTCTGGGACAAGTACGCGGTCGCAGATCTGCATACCCCGTCGATCCTGCAGGGCTACGCCTGCTTCCCGATCATGGCAGCCGCGTTCGCACCGTTCGTGCTGCGCGATCGAGAGCGGCTAGCCGAAGTCTGGCGATCCTTCCGGCGCCAGGTGCTCGGCGCCGCGCTGCTGGCACCGCTCGCCTATGTGCTGGTACTGACCGCGCTCAGTTTTACCGCGGTCAGCGCTGTCGCACCGGCGCGCGAGGTCAGCGTGCTGTTCGGCGTGCTGCTCGGCAGGCGACTACTCGGCGAGAGCGGACTGGCCAGGCGACTGGCGGCCGCCGCGGCGATCGTGGCCGGCATCATGGCGATCGCCATCGGCTGACTGCCAGTCCTGGCGCCGACCCGACCTGCGGCTCAACCCGGCATTGCTATGAGATAGCCGTCTTAGGCAGTCGATTCCGCTGGTGCTTCGCTATTTCCGGCGAGCACCAGGCCGCTCTATTTTCTAATCACACACAGCGTTTCTGGTAAATCGTGCAGAAACGCGAATCTGGACATCAGATTGTGACCCAGCAATATAGTCCCCGCCATGGCAGTGATCACTCTGTGTCTGTTAACGTGCGCGATATTGTGTCGCTCTCGGGGAAGCAGAAAAGGGGATCATTAATGCTACATCGACATCGCGGTATAGCCTCGCTGGTCAGCATCAGCGGCCTGCTCGTCAGCCTGCTGGCGCTGGTCCCGGCCACCACTGCCTCGGCGGCTCCAGCATGGCATACACGTGTCTGCTGGGGGACGGCAAAACGGCCGGGAACGCTGGCCGGCGCCTATTGGGACGCGATTGTTCACGGCGTATGCGCCGTTGACCGCGGACCAGTGCTCATCCAGCATGATCTGATCATCACTCGCAATTCGGCGGTAGTGGCAGTATTCGGACGTCGGCACTCGCACCTTTGGGTGGGCGACAATATCCTCGTCGGCCGGGGCGGCTCGCTTATTATGGGCTGTGAGACGAAAGTCAACCACGGCAATCCCATCTTTCCCTGCGCCGATGACCGGCACCCGGGACACCCGACTCTGTACAGCCACGAAGTGGTCGTCGGCAGCCTGATCGCTTACCGCGCGCTCGGCGTCGTCGTGCACAACAGCTGGATCGGTCATGACATCGTCGAGATCGGCGGCGGCGGCGGCGTGAGCTGTAAGCCGGCCGGTATCTTCATCAGGTTCGCCAGTCCGGTGTACAGCGACTACGAAGACAACTGGGTCGGCGGCAGCATGTGGGTCAAGGACCTCCGCTCCTGCTGGTTCGGCGCGATCCGCAACTGGGTCGGCGGCAGCATCACCGTCAGCAAGAACCGGATGGCCGATCCGGACGCCATGGAAGTCACCACCAACGTCGTCCGGCACGACCTCACCTGCTGGCGCAACGTGCCTGCGGTCCAGTTCGGCGACGGACACGGGTACCCCAACCAGGTCGGACTGCACGCGTACTTCGAGTGCGGCTTCCACGTTGTGCTGCCGAACCCGGCGCATCAGCACAAGCACTACTCGCACATCTCGGTGCCCCTGCACCATTAGCACCTGGCGCGGCCGAGCCCCTGGTGCCGCCGCCGCCTCACGGCGGCACCAGGGGCGCCTGGCCGCGGCCCGGTCAGGAGATCTCGATGAAGCGCTGCCGCTCGCCGATGATGTCCCTGATCTTGTGCACCCGAGCCTCGTATCCGGGCACGTCCAGCTCGTCGAGGACAGCCACCAGGGCAATGTCGCGCGCCATCAGATCGGACTCGCCGACCAGATTCCAATCGAACTGCAGCAGATCGTTAAGGCCGACTCTGCGCACCCGGTCCCAGACCTTGTCCTGGTTAAGCACGGGCAGGCCTCTGACTGCGGCCGCGGCGTCCTCGATCGCCCGGATCAGGCGCTCGGCCCGGCGGATCGGCTCCATCACCTCGGCGGGCGGGAACGGCTGTTCCCTGGTAGACGGGGGCACTCGGTCCGCTCTCCACTCGCCGACCAGTTCTCGGATCTTGGCCGACGTCTCACCAAGTCCGCGGACGACCCGCTGCCGCACCAACTGGTCGTCTGACCGCAGCCGTCCTTTCTCGCTGTAGACGTCCGAGGCGAGCAGGCTGCGCAGCCTGTCAGCCAGGCTGTCCGGCATCGGCGTCAGGCTCCGTGAGCGGCATGCGCGCCGGTACCGAGATCCGGCAGGCTCGGCATGCCCGGGGTCGGCATGCTGAAGCCGGTGAGCCCGATGTTGAACGGCTCGCCAACGGCCATGTTCGGCGCCGACACCAGGCCCCGCTCGGCCATCTTCATCGCGACGTAGTAGCGCACCGCCTCCATCTCGGACAGGCCGAACGCCCGCAGCGAGATCAGCTCGCGCATCCGCTCGTCACGCGGCCGCATCAGCACCTTAACGTCGTTGAGGGTGATCCCGTAGATCGTCAGGAACGCCTGCAGATGGCCGCGGACCAGCTCGGTGATGTCGTGAATCCGCTCATTGACCTGCTCTAGCGGGGTCAGCTGGACGATCTGATTGATCGCCTGCTCGACAACCGGGCCTGCGTAGTTGTTCAGTGCCTCGGTGGTGAGGAAGTGGCCCTGGTACGGCATGTGGGTCACCAGCTTGACCGCGTCCTCCTTGGTGTCGATGTGAACGTAGTAATCCACGTCGTAGACCAGTTCGGCCAGCTCGCGGGAGAGTGCTAGGCCTTGCGCCTTGGCGACGCTCTTGGCGGCTGATACGAACAGCGCCTCGTACTGCCACGGTGACTGACCGCTGTAGAACGCCTGCTGGATGCTGCCGACGATCGGCCGGTCGGTGGTCTGCACCGGGTACTGGCCACCCTCGTAGACGGCGAAGATGGCTCCGCGCGACTTCAGCACGCAGAAGTGGTTGCTTTCCACGGTGAGCAGGCTGCCGGTCATGATGTCGTTGCCCGGGTGGTGGTACATCAAGATGCCGGGACCCATCACTTCTGTACCGTCATTGTTCAGGGTGCTGATCACGTTGCGGATGGCCATGACCCCTCCTCAAAGCATGTCGCCGGGCCTCCTGCCCGGCGGTCCAGAGACATACTGGCAGATCAGGCGCGAAATTCTATGGTCGTCCGTTGAAGGTTCGCCGGCAGTTCGCTACCCGGCGGCTGGGTAAGCGGACCAGCCGCCGGTTCAGCCAAGCGCAGCCGCAGCCGCCCGCGCCGCGGCAGGCACCGCCTCGGCGATCAGGGAGATGGCTTGCTCGTCGTGCGCCGCCGATAGGAACCAAGCCTCATACGGCGAGGGTGGCAGGTACACGCCATCGTCCAGCATGGCGTGGAAGAAGGCCGCGTACGCGGCACTGGACTGACTGCGCGCCTGGGCGAAATCCCGCACTGGCTCGGTCGTGCCGAGGAAGAACGAGAACAGGCTGCCCGCCTCCTGCAGCCGGAACGGGACCCCGGCTTCGGTCAGCGCGGCGGCCGTCAGCCCGGCAACTTCTGCCGCCGCCTCATCCACCCGCTGGTAGACCTCCGGTGTGCACTCGCGCAGCGTGGCCAGCCCGGCAGCGGTGGCCAGCGGATTCCCGGCCAGGGTGCCGGCCTGGTAGACCGGGCCCTCCGGAGCCATCAGGTCCATGATCTCGGCCCGGCCGCCGAAAGCGGCGGCTGGCAGCCCGCCGCCCATCACCTTGCCGAATGTCATCAGATCCGCGGGCACGCCCTCGCGCCCGTACCAGCCGGAGCGGGTCACCCTGAACCCGGTCAGCACCTCGTCCATGATCAGCAGCGCGCCGAACTCGGCGGTCAGTGCCGCGAGCAGTTCGTTGAAGCCTGCCGATGGCGGCACGATGCCCATGTTTGCCGGGCAGGCCTCGGTAATGACGCAGGCGATCTCGTCGCCGTTCTCGGCGAAGGCCTGCCGGACAGCCTCGGCATCGTTGTAAGGCAGTACCAGGGTGTCGGCGGTCACGGCGTCGGTCACGCCGGGCGAGTCCGGCAGCCCGAAGGTGGCGACTCCCGATCCCGCAGCGGCGAGCAGCGCGTCGACGTGGCCGTGGTAACAGCCGGCGAACTTCACCACCAGGCGCCGCCCGGTGTAGCCGCGGGCCAGGCGCAAGGCCGACATCGTGGCCTCGGTGCCCGAGTTCACCAGCCGGACCTTCTGCACCGGAGCGCGGGAGATCAGTTCCTCGGCCAAGTAGACCTCGCCGGGGGTGACGGTGCCGAACGACGTGCCGCGGCTGACGGCCTGCCGGAGCGCGCTGGTCACGGCCGGATGCGCGTGCCCGAGGATCATCGGGCCCCACGAGCAGACTAGGTCGACGTAGCTCTTGCCGCAGGTGTCGGTCAGGTAGGGGCCATGACCAGATGCCATGAATACCGGCGTACCGCCGACCGCGCCGAAGGCCCGAACCGGGGAATTCACCCCGCCGGGCAGTACCGCGCAGGCCCGGTCGTACAGGCTGGCCGAAGACTCATCTCCGGTCATGTCCGGTGTCACGGGGCGACCTCCTCGCAGGCGTCGGCCAGGTATTCAAGCAGGCGCAGGGCGTCCGGCAGCGGCTCGGCGTCCGGCTCGCGGATCCAGCGGGCGGTGTGCCCGCTGCTCAGCCGCGATGGCGGAGCGAGCACATAACTGTCCTTGCAGTGCCATCGCAGTCCGGTGACCTCGGGGATCATCTCAGGCTCGCAGTCCAGATGACACGACCACCACTCGTCCTCGTCGGCGAGCGCCGCCCTGGTCGCGACGAAGAACAAAGCACGGTCCCGGGCACTGATGGCCACCGGAACTGGCCTGACGCCGGACCGTTCCATCCGGGCAAGTGCCGCCTGTCCGGCCGCCACCGGCACGTCGAGCACATCGAAGGAACGGCCGGTAACAAGAATGATGCTGGCCTGCGGCAGGACCGTCCACCAGTGCCCGATGATCCCCTGGTCGGCGGTTGCCTCCAGTTGCCAGGCCGGCGACACCGGATGAGCACCCGGAGCCGGGCAGCCGACCCGGTCGCAGGAACACGCGCGTCCGGACGTTGACTCCGGCAGGTAAGCTCCGGCACAAACCGGCCACCCCCGCGCCGCGTACCCGATCGCCGCGAGCATCATCCGCTCATGAGCCCGTCGGCGCCTGGACCGCAGCACCGCCTCGACCATCGGCTGTCCTCCCCGCCAGGCACACATGCCCTGCTTCGCTGATCGTGGCGGTCGGCCCCGGCGATCCGGCCGTCTCCCCCGCGAAGATCCGCGTTACTGAACGGCGGAGAACTGCCAGAGACTCTTGACGATACCGCGACCGGCATCGGCGCAGGCCTATCTGGCCGCGTCGCGGGTATCCGCACGAAGTGCCGCGAGCCATTAAGCTGGTGCCACCGGTCAGGCTGGCTTCTCGCCAGGGGCGGCCCGGCTGAGTGCGAGCTAAATGGCGAGCCGCAATTAGCTCGGTCATCGGCTGCGCTCCGCTCTGAGCCGGTAGCTGCCCGACGTCAGCCCTGGTCGGGCAGGGGATTGTCGGGCTCGTCGGCGGCCGGCGGCCGGTACAATGCCGCGCCGGATTCCATATCCGGCGGCAGAGCGTCAACCGATCTGCGACATTATTTGATACATGGTCATAACCGAGAAGTCCGGGCCACGGCGGTGCGGGCCAGCTCAGCGACAATTAACTGAGTTCCTTCCTGCCGCCGACAGCCTCTGGTGGCTAATCGTCGTGGCCGCCGGGTTCACCGGAGCGCAGCTGCTTTTCGTGTCGCGCCTACCCGGGCTGAGCTGGGACGAGGTTGTCTACGTCAGCCAGGTCAGCGCGCATGCTCCGGCTGCCTACTTCGATCCCGCCCGCGCCCGCGGCATCCCGCTGCTGGTCGCCCCGGTCGCCCAGCTGACATCGTCGGTCACCGCGCTGCGGGTTTACTTGTCGGTGGCGTCCGGCCTCGGCTTGTTCCTGGCACTCCTGGCCTGGCGGCGGCTGCGGCCGACCTGGGTACTCGCGCTGGCCGGGGTCATGTTCGGCGGGCTCTGGGTAGCCCAGTTCTATGGCTCGCAGGCGATGCCGGATGAGTGGGTCGCGTTCAGCGGGCTCGCCGCGGTCGGCTTGTTCCTGCGCGCTGTCACGCGGCCTGCGCTGCCCACCCGCGAGTCCGCACCGCTGGCTGACTTGCCGCCGGCCGGCGCGTGGCCGGCTGACGCGCGGTCGCCCAACAAGCGGCCGGCCGATTCGCACCCAGCCGACAGGCACCAGGCCAGCGCCCAGGCGGCCGACGGGCAAGCAGCGGACGGGCGGGCGGCCAGCTCGCAGGCAGCCAGCTCGCAGGCAGCCAGCGTGCGGACTGCGGAATCGCGGGCCGCTCGTCCGTGGGGGGTACTCGCCGGACTAACCGCCAGCATCGCGCTCGCCGCTCTCGTCCGGCCCGGCGATGCCGTCTTCCTGACCGCCGCACTGATGGCCGCCGCGCTTGCGGTGCGGCCTTGGCGGAGCTGGCCGCTGCTGGCAGCCACGGTCATCGGATTTGCCGCGGGTTCCGCCGAGTGGGCGGCCGAGGCGTACCTGCGATTCGGCGGCCCGCTCGCCCGGCTGCACGCCGCGGGTGCCGAGCAGGGCGGCTTCGGGTTGCACTTCGGTGTGTGGGACGAGTTGCGCGCGCTCAACGGCCCGACCCTCTGCCGGCCCTGCACGATCGGCTTGAGAAACCCGGAGATCAGCCTGTGGTGGCTGACCCTGCCGGTGCTCGTCCCGCTCGGAGTACTGGCCGCACGGCGGGCAGGCCGCCTTGGCTCGTCGCTGCTGCCCGCCGTATGCGGGCTCTGGGTGGCCGTGCCTTACCTTGTCCTGATCAACTACGCCGCACCCCGCTTCCTGCTGCCCGCCTATGCCCTGCTCGCCGTTCCGGTGGCAGACGCGCTTGCCTGGCTGCTCACCGCAGTGCGCAGCGACCTGCGGCAACTGACTGTCCCGATGGTCGTGATCTGCCTGGCCGGCCAGCTGCTGGCCCAGCACCTGGTGCTCGATCACGAGGCAGCAGGAACTGCTGCCCTCCATCAGGACTACACGCGGATCGCCGCCGACCTGAACCACCTTGGCATCCGGCCGCCCTGCCTGATCGAGGGCTCGCAGCACATCCCGATCGCGTTCTACGCAGGCTGCGCCTCCGCGCCGAACGTGGCCAGCTGGCGGCGCAGCAACGCGAGCGGGCGGCGGATCGCGGTGCTTGAGTTCCCGCGAGACCGTCCGCCCGGCTACGCGCGTACCTGGCAGCGTCACAGGCTGCCAGGCAACCGCTTCCTCAGGCTGGTCGGCTACCTAGCCCCTGGCTGACCCAGGGCTCGCAGCACGCCCGGCGGTTTCAGGGTCCGCTGGCTGCCGGCATCGCTGTCCGGCAGGCCGGACATGGATTGCCAGCACTCGCGGATTTGCTGAGCACCGTGGGCTAGTGCAGGCGTCTGGCGGCCTCGGCAGCCCAGTAGGTCAAGATGATGCTGGCGCCAGCCCGGCGGATCGCGGTCAGCGTCTCCATGATCACCCGGTTTCGGTCCAGCCAGCCGTTCGCCGCCGCCGCTTCGACCATCGAGTACTCACCGCTGACCTGATAAGCGGCGACCGGTAGCTGCACCGACCGCGCGATCAGGCTGATGATGTCCAGATACGCCAAGGCCGGCTTGACCATCACGATGTCGGCACCCTCCCCGACATCCAGCATGACCTCGCGAAGCGCCTCCGCCGGGCTGCCGTGATCCTGCTGGTAAGACGCGCGGTCACCGAACTGCGGTGCGCATTCCGCCGCATCGCGGAATGGCCCGTAGAACGCCGATGCGTACTTGGCCGCATACGCGCAGATCGCCACCTCGGGAAAACCGCCGCCGTCCAGCGCTGCGCGGATCGCCGCCACCTGGCCGTCCATCATTCCGCTCGGCGCGACCACGTGAGCTCCGGCCTGTGCCTGAGCGATCGCAATCGATGCGTAACGCTCCAACGTGGCGTCGTTGTCCACCTCACCGGCCGCGGTCAGGATGCCGCAGTGCCCGTGGTCGGTGTACTCGTCCAGGCACAGGTCGGCCATCAGCACCGTTTCGCTGCCGAGGTCGGCGGCGAGGTCGCCGAGCGCGAGCTGGACGATTCCGGACGGATTGTCAGCGGTCGAACCACGCCCGTCCTTGTCCGCTGGGATGCCGAACAGGATCAGGCCGCCGACCCCGGCGCCGACCGCGTCGGCCGCTGCCTTGCGCAGGCTGTCCCTGGTGTGCTGCAGCACTCCTGGCATCGAATTGACCGGCTGCGGCTCGCTGATCCCTTCCTTGACGAACAACGGCTGCACCAGGTCAGCTGGCCGCACACTGGTCTGCGCTACCAGCCGCCGCAGCGCGGCGGTGCGGCGCAGTCTGCGGGGTCGGGCAACCGGGAAACCGGCGGCCATGGCGCCTCCCTTCGGCGATCCGGACGGCTGGTCCGCACCGGCCGCTGCGATACCTGGCAGGTTGCGGAATACCCGGCAAGAAGTATGCCGCGACCGCCGTTACCGCATCCGGCGGCGGGCCCCCCGTCGGCGCTCACTCGGCCGCCGTACCGGCTCTCCTGCCTCGACCGCCGCGTCCCGGATGGCGGCGCCGTGCTGCGCCAGCGCATCGACCAGGGCGGCCGCCGACGGCTTCGGGGCGATTACATCGACCCGCAGCCCGAACTCGGCCGCGGTCTTGGCGGTCTCCGGCCCGATCACCGCGATCACAGTCACCGAATGCGGCTTGCCGGCGATGCCGATCAGGTTCCTGACCGTCGAGGACGACGTGAAGAGCACGGCGTCAAAGCCGCCGCCCTTGATCGCCTCACGGGTCGGGGCCGGTGGCGGCGCGGCGCGAACCGTACGGTAGGCGGTGACGTCCTCCGCTTCCCAGCCGAGCTCAGTGAGCCGGATCAGCAGTCCCTCGGTGGCGATGTCCGCACGGGGCAGCAGCACCCGGTTGATGGGATCGAGCAGGTCGTCGTAGGCAGGCCAGGAGTTCGCCAGTCCCTCCGTCGACTGCTCGTCCTCCGGCATCAGGTCAGGGGTGATCCCGAAGGCGCGCAGCGCCGCTGCCGTCTGCTCGCCCACGGCGGCCACCTTCACGCCAGCGAACGCCCTGGCGTCCAGGCCATACTCCTCGAACTTCTCCCGCACGGCGCGGACCGCGTTCACCGAGGTGAAGGCCACCCACTGATACCGGCCGGTGACCAGGCCGCGGACCGCCCGCTCCATCTGCTGCGGCGTGCGCGGCGGCTCTACTGCGATCGTCGGCACCTGCTCGGGCACCGCGCCGCAGGCTCGAAGCTGATCGCATACGTCGGCCGCCTGCTCCTTGGTTCTTGGCACCAGCACCCGCCAGCCGAACAGCGGCTTGGTTTCGAACCAGGAGAGCACTCGCTGCGCCCTGACTCCTTCGCCGGCCACCGCGACGGCCGGGCCGTGCGCGGTGAGCAGGCTGACCCCGGCTGCCTTGAGATCGGCTGTCACGGTGCCAAGCGTGCCCACCACCGTGTGCTGATCCGTGGTGGTGCCGTTCCAGGTGATCGCGAACGGCGTCGTGTCCGGCCAGCCGCCGGCGATCAGCATCTTGGCTATGTCAGTCACGCCGGTCTCGGCGCCGAGGATCACCAGGGTGCCAGGCCCCGCCGACATCCGGCTGACCTCGGCCGCGTGAATGACCCGGACGTCACCGGTCGCATCAGAGGTCAGCGGGATTCCGGCGTAAGCAGGCACTGCCGTGGCTGCCGAGACGCCGGGCACGATCTCGAACTGCACCTTGGCCTTCGCGCACGCCGCTGCGTCAGCCGCCGCGTTGCAGAACATGAATGGGTCGCCGCTGAACAGCCTGACAACAAGCTGCCCGGACTTGGCCGCCTTGATCAGCAGCCGTGGATCCTGCTGCAGCGCCTCATCATCTGCGACCGCGGCATCGGCGGGTATCAGGTGCGCAACTCGCTCGGCTACCCAGCGGGCGGCGACCACCAGATCGGCCTGGCCAAGTAGCGCTGCGGCCCGGAGGGTCAGCAGACCCTCATCTCCTGGTCCGGCGCCAACAAATGCGACCAGGCCGGCGCCACGCGGTCCGGCCGTCCGAGTAGCTCCGTCCGCGGCCGGCTGGCCGCTCTTATCTCCCGCCATCTTCGTAACCGGCGTGGGGTTCACTTCTCATCGTCCCCGTTGCTGAGGTGTCCACCGGACACGTCCGTATACATTCCCGCGCCGCGACTGAGCAGATCGGCCGCGACCTCGCGGCCGAGGCGCTCCGCCTGGTCCGCCGGTCCGCCCCCGCTCGCGCGCAGCGCCGTTCCCCCGTTGGCTGCCGCCACGATCGCGTCCAGCCGCAATGCATCCGTCCCGGCAGCATACGCGCCAACTGGCGCTGCACAGCCCGCTTGCAGCGTGGCGAGCAGGCTGCGCTCGGCCGCGGTCGCCGCGCGACTTGCCGGGTCATCAACACAGGCAAGCAATTCGGCCAGGTCAGGGCGGTCAGCCAGGCACTCGACCGCGAGGGCGCCCTGACCAGGCGCCGGGAGCATCTCCTCGGGCTCGAATACCTGGGTGACGACGTCGAGTCGGCCGATCCTGGCCAGACCGGCGTAAGCGAGCACGACCGCATCGACTTCGCCTGACTCCATCTTGGCCAGCCGGGTACCGGCATTGCCACGGATCGGGACCGGCCGCAGATCGGGCCGGAGCAGCAGCAGCTGAGCGGCGCGGCGGGGGGAGCCGGTGCCGATCCTGGCCGTCGGCGGCAGATCAGCGAGCTTGGCGCCATCCCTCCCGGCGAGCGCATCCCACGGATCATCCCGGCGCGGCACCGCGGCGAGGGTAATGCCGGTGCCTGGGCCGGTCGGCAGGTCCTTCAGCGAGTGCACGGCGATATCGACGTCGCCGGACAGCAGGTGCTCCCGCAGCGCGCTGACGAAAACGCCGGTTCCGCCGATCTGGACGAGATGGGCCTGGCTGACATCGCCGAAGGTGGAGATCCCGATGATCTCCACCTGGCGGCCGGTCCGCTCCGTGATCATCTCGGCGACCTGCCGGGACTGCGCGAGAGCCATCGGGCTCCGCCTGGTGCCCAGCCGCAGTGGCCCGTTTCTCACTCGCCACCCTCCTGAACCGGCCATGCCAGCTTGTCGTCTTCGGGGATGGTTAGCGCCTGCACGGCATCGGGATCCAGCTCGAAGAGCACCCGCAACGCCGTCTCGTAGGAGTCGGCGCCGGGTGAGCCGGCCAGTTCCTTGACCCGGACGGTCGGTCCGTGCAGCAGCTTGTCGGCGATCCGGCCCATCGACTGAGCGATCTCGCGGCGTGATCTGGAGTCCAGATCGCCCAGCCGCCGCTCCAGCCGGGCCAGCTCCGACTCGACCACCGTCGCCGCCTTGGCGCGCAGCGCGACCACCGTCGGCGCGACCCTGGCCGCCCGATCCGCCTGCAGATACACGCCAAGCTCCTGGCCGACGATCCGCCGGACGGCGGCCACGTCGACACCGCTGGCCGATCCGGCGGCGCGAGCCGGAACCTGCTCACCGGCGGCTCCCGCCGCGCCCATGGTCTCCAGGTCGATCAGGCGGACACCGGGCAGCCGTCCGGCGTCGGTCTCGATGTCACGGGGCAGTGCCAAGTCAAGCAGCACCATCGGGCGGTCGGACTGACGCTGCGCAACTGCCTGCGCCACGGTCACCGTGCTGATGACGTACCCGGATGCGCCGGTGCAGGCGATCACCAGATCTGCGGCGGCCAGGTGAGCCGCCAGCTCGGTCAGGCTGGCCGTACTGGCGCCGTATTTCGCTGCCAGCCGGGTGGCCGGGCGGTGCGTCCGGTTGGCGATCATGATCGGACCCGCACCCTGACCAGCCACCGTCGCAACCGCGAGTGAGCTCATCGCTCCGGCCCCGACAACGAGCACGGAAAGGCCAGCCAGAGTGTCGGCGTTCCCTGCGCGCCTGCCTAGCTGCCCGGCGGCGAGCTCCACGCCGAGACTGACCAGGCTCCGGCCAGCGGCGTCGATTCCAGTCTCGGCATGCGCGCGCCGCCCCGTGCGCAGCGCCAGCGAGCCAAGGTCTGACAGCTCGCGGCTGAGCGTGCCATGCTGGCGGGCGAGCTTGATCGCCTGCCGAACCTGACCGAGTATCTGGCTCTCACCGACGACCATGGACTCAAGGCCGCAGGCCACGGCGAGCAGATGCTGCACCGCACGATCCTCGTAGTGGACATACGCCGATCCGGTCAGCTCACGGAGCGGCACGCCGGAGTGCCTGGCCAATAGCTCGCAGATGGCTGCCACGCCGCCGTGGAATCTGTCTACCTCGGCATAGATCTCGACCCGGTTGCAGGTGCTGAGCACGAAGGACCCGGCGACGTTTTCCGACAGGTGAACGTCCTGCAGCAGCTTCGCCTGCGCGTCGCCGGTCACCACAGCTCGCTCCAGCGTCGCCACCGGCGCGCTGGAGTGACTGAGTCCAACCACCAGAACGCTCATGTCCCTACCGCCTCGGCCGCCACAGTGTTGACCGCAACAGTCTCGTGCACCTCAGTGTCGTCCACCTCAGTGTCGTCCACCTCAGTGTCGCCCACGTCAGTGTCGTCCACCTCAGTGTCCTCCGCCACGGTGACGTCACCGTCCAAAGCCAGTGTGCCCCTTGTACCCGAGTTGCCAGTGGTGCCGACGGACTGCAAGGTGCCCCGGCGGCCACCCTGGCGCGACCTGAGGTCAGAATCCGGGTGACTCGGTACCCGGACCACCGATCTGCGCTGGGCGTGGAAGGCGAGGATCTGCAATTCGATCGACAGGTCGACCTTACGCACATCAACGCCTTCAGGCACGCTCAGCACGACCGGCGCGAAGTTCAGGATGCTGGTGACACCGGCCGCTACCAGCCGATCGCAGATCCCCTGTGCGGCGACGGCGGGCGCGGCGATGGCCCCGATCAGCACGCCGTACTGCGCCACAACAGACTCGATCTCATCGGCGCCGCACACCTGATGGCCGGCGATCATGCTGCCGATCACCATCGGATCGGCGTCGAGCAGCGCGGCGACCCGGAACCCGCGCGAAGCGAAACCGCCATAGTTCGCCAGCGCCCGGCCGAGGTTCCCGACGCCGACGATGACAACCGGCCAGTCCTGGGTCAGGCCGAGCTCCCTGGATACCTGATACACCAGGTAATCGACGTCGTAACCGACGCCGCGCGTGCCGTACGAGCCGAGGTGAGACAGGTCTTTGCGTAGCTTGGCTGAGTTCACCCCGGCGGCGGCAGCGAGTTCCTCGCTGGACACCGACGCGATGCCTCGGTCAGCGAGCGCGTACAGGGAACGCAGGTAGAGCGGAAGGCGCGCGATCGTCGCTTCCGGGATGCCCTGCATGCTGTTATCTGGCCTGGTACGGCGGGACATACGCCGGCACTCCTGGGGGATCGGCGCGGCGGGCACGACCCGGGCGGCCCGCGTCATGGTCTTCTCCTACACGCTACGCCCTTGTGAACGTTTGCACAAAGTCAGCGTGGCTGCTCGTCCGCCCGCCAGCGCGACTCCTCAGGCGCCGAGGGCGCAACGTAGGCGGCTTTCATCCACCCGCCAGAAGTCGTGCTGCACACCGTCGATCAGTGTGACCGGGATCATCTCCCCGTACTCACGCAGGTGCTCAGGAGACGTCGTGATGTCCAATTCGGTCCAGGGCACGTCAAGCTCGGTGGCCACGCGCGAAATGACCGCACGTGCCTCATCGCACAGATGGCAGCCGCCCCTGGAGAGCAGCGTGATGGAACGCCGCGCCGTCACCGGTACCCAGGATCCTCGCTGCGCAGCTCCGCCCAGCCCCCGTAACCAGGCTCGCTGACCGGTCCGGCGGCAGGCGAGCCCGGATTCGGTGATCCAGGAATCGGCGGCCCGGGAACCGGCAGGCCGGGAGTCGGCCGGCCTTGTGCTGCCTGCCAGACCGACGACTGATCAGGTGGCCGGGACGTGCCTGGATAACCACCACCCGGCGGCGCGGTGCCGCTTGGCGACCGGGTGACGCCAGTGAGGTCCACCCCCGACTCGCTGAGGATGTCGGAGATGGTCGGGAACGGCGAGACCTTGGCCTGCTGCAGGCCAAGTTCGATCACGTTCGCGGCCAGGACGAAGGGCCGGCGCTCGGTCTCGTATCTGACCACATACGGCCGCTGCCTGTGCTCGTCATACGCGGCCCGGTCGCGGTAAACCTCGTACAGAATCCGCTGCATCGGCGCGGTCGGCACCGCATGCACGATGTACACCAGAGTGTCCGGCTCCTGTGCCCGCACTTTCGACACGACCCGCTCGGTCAGCCGGTCGAACTCGTCGATCCGTTCCTCGATCAGCGTATAGATCGCGATCTGGCCGAATAGCCGTGCGTGCGGGTCGTCGGCGACCTGCGGCGGATAGCCGGCCCGGGTCGGAATCCGGCCGGGATCGCGGTCCTGACCTGAGCCGTAACCGGCGTCGCCAGCGTAAGGGCCATCATCGCCGAACCGGCCCGCCGGTCCGTACCTGGCATCCGCGTCATACGGATCCCAGTGGCCGTTCCCGCCGTTATCGCCAAACGGATCATCCGCGCCGTACTGATCGGCGCTGCCGTATTCTCCGGCACCGCGGTACTTGTCAGCCTCACCGGGCGGGTCAAGAGCCTCGGCAGCGAGTGCGGCGAGCGCGGGATAAGGCCCTCCGGTGTCCTGGCCCGGCGATGGCGGGCCGGTGGCCGAGACGTCGCGGCCATTGGGGCGGTAATCCGCGGCGCCGTAGCCAGTGCCGCCATAGCCCGCGTCTAGCTCATCTGCGTCGTACCGGCCGCCGTTCCGATCGGCGGACGGCCCGAATTCGTCGAACTCCCCGGTCTCGTACGGACCGTCATGACCGGCGTCCTGGTCGCGCCGGCCGGCCGCACCGCGCCTGGCAGCCCGCGTCCCGGCTGGTACGGGGCCGACCGCCCGCCGCACGGCCACGGCAGCCGCCAGCCAGGTCAGCGCTACCGCTAGCAGGCACCCGACGGCAAACATGCCCCCAGGCGACGGCAAAGACAACCCGACGTACTTCTTCAGCAGCCAGGTGCCGCCTGGCCCGGCTACCGCCAGGGCGGCCACTGCGCCAGCCGTGACGGCCGGGACCGCCTCCTGAGCCGCCCGCTCGTGCCTCGACCTGGCCAGTACCACCAGAACGGAGATGATCGCGGTCAGCGCGGCAAACGGGGTGAGGACGAACTCGATCAGTGCCCTGGGGACGAGGTCATAGACGGTCGCCGGGTTAGGCCAGTGCTTGCTGAACGCGGCGACGGTGTTGAGCGGGTCGATAGCCAGGATGACGAGGGCGATGATCGCGATGGCCGACACGGCCAGCCGCATGGCAAACCGAGCAGGCACGCTCTTGGCTACTAGTTCCGCAAGCCCGAGGCAGAGCCCGAGCGGTGCCAGGACCTGCGCCCCGAGTTCCATGGCACGGAACATCAGCCCGCTGTAGCCGGTCAGGTAACCGAGGGTCTGCGCACCGAGCGCGATCGCGAGCCCGAAGATCGCCACCGTCCAGGCCGCCAGGTAGATGCGAGGCGCGCGCGCGCAGCGTGCCGTCAGTGCGCCAGTGCCGACAGCTGCGACCACGGCGCCAAGCGAGACCACGATGAGAGAGAGTGACATCCCTGCCTATGGTGCCCGACGCTGGGCGATGATGCGAACGCAACCGAGCGTCTGACGTGCGGACCTCTCGACGCGAGGCCTGCCCCGGGTGACCAACAGTACCCACTAGGCTCGACTAGCGTGACGCTGCTACCCGAACGGCCTGACCCTTCGGCGCTGGCCGGCGAGGCCTCGGCGGCGGCTGCTGAGGTCAGTACGCCCGCGCCGGTGGCTGACGCCAGCGCCGCTGCGTTCTTCGACGTCGACAACACCTTGATGCGCGGAGCGTCGATCTACTACTTCGCGAAGGGGCTGGCGGCGCGCAAGCTGTTCGGGGTGCGCGACCTGGTGCGGATGGCGGCCGGCCAGCTGATGTTCCGGCTCCGCGGCGCCGAGAACACCGACCACATCGACGCGGCACGGGAGGCCGCGCTGGCGTTCGTAGCTGGACACAAGGTCGCAGACATCACCGAACTCGGCGAGGAAATCTACGACGACACGATGGCAGACCGGATCTGGGAGGGCTCGAGAGAGTTGACCCAGACTCATCTGGCCGCCGGCCAGCGCGTGTGGCTGGTCACCGCGACTCCGGTAGAACTTGCCGAGATCCTGGCCCGCCGGCTAGGCCTCACCGGTGCACTCGGCACCGTTGCCGAGGCTAGGGACGGTGTCTATACCGGACGGCTAATCGGCGGCCTGCTACACGGAGACGCGAAGGCCGCCGCCGTCCGGTCCCTCGCCGAACGTGAGGGACTGGATCTGTCGAGATGCACTGCCTACAGCGACTCAGCGAATGACCTGCCGCTGCTCAACCTGGTCGGTCATCCGAACGTGGTCAATCCAGATAGCGAGCTCAGGGCGAGGGCACGGGATCTGAACTGGCCGATTCATGATTTCAGGACGGGCCGCCGGGCAACCATGATCGCACTGCCGGTCGCGGCCGGCGCTGGAGCCGTGGCCGGCGCCCTGGCCGCTGGCCTCGCCGTCCGGCGCCGCCGCGCCATTGGCTAGGCAGCTGCAGCGGCTGCCACCTAGCGGCCCGCGGCACGTTAGCACCCACCGACTTTGCGAACCCACCGCGTTTGCCCCCGAGCCCGCCAGCGGGCCGCACGCCGATCTAGCCGCTCGCGACGTCTACGACCTGCTTACCCCCGGCGCTTGCTCGACCTGCCAAGTCGGTCCGCTGCCTCAGTCGCCGAAGGCGGGACCGCGCTCGGCCAGCAGCTCGTCGATCTTCGTGCCGATGGTGTCCTTGACCTTGTCGGCTAGCTCCATGACCACGTCGGGATCCTCCCACTGGTCGGCGGTGAAGCCATCCGTCGGCACCGGGTCGCAGAATTCGATGATCCAGTTCGACGGCAGCGGAATCGCGCCGACCGGTCCGAGCCACGGGAAGAATGGCGTCACCGGGAAGTACGGCAGCTTCAGCGTGGCCGCCAGCTCCGGCCAGTTCGCGATCATCGGGTAGATCTCCTCGGCCCCGACGATGGCGCACGGAATGATGGGAACCCCGGCGCGCATGGCGGTGTGCGCGAACCCACCCCGGCCGAACCGCTGCAGCCGGTACCTCAGGCTGAACGGCTTGCCGATGCCCTTGAACCCCTCAGGGAACACCCCGACCAGCTCACCGCAGCTCAGCAGCCGCTCCGCCTCGGCGGGATTGGCTGGCACATGCCCGCTCCTCCTGGCCAGGTCGCTGAGCACCGGCAGCGAGTACACCAGGTCGGCGCCGAGCATCCGCAGGTTGCGATGGGCCGGATGCTCATCGAGCACACCTACCTGGAGCATCAACGCGTCCAGTGGGATCACGCCCGAGTGGTTGGATACCACCAGGGCGGGGCCGGACGAAGGCACGTTATGCACGCCGCGCATCCGCACCCGGAACCAGCTCCGGTAGAGCGCACGGGCGGCGGGCATCACCACGGCGCGGTTGAACTCCGGGTCGAAGCCGGACTCAGGATCCACCTCGTAGTCGCCGGCCACCCGGCGCCGCACGAAGTCGGCCGCGCTGCCGATCCACCTGATCCATTCCTCCGGAATCGGCCCGTCCGGAATCGTCCCTTGGGAGGTCGTCTCGTCCGGAGTCGACCCGTCCGGAGTCGACTCGCCGGGCTGCGGCCCACCGGCAGACATCCCGTCTGGAATCGTCCCCTGCGCGCCCATCCCGTCCGCAGTCGGCTCGTCGGGGTGCGACCCTTCCGGAATCGCCCCGTCTGAGGGCGGCTCGTCGGCAGCGGACTCGCCGGTTCCCGGCTCGCCGGGAAGCACTCCGTCCGAAGTCGTCACGCCGGGAGCTGGCTCGCCATTAACTGACTCGTCCGGAGTAGCTAGAGCACTCATGGCCTGGTCATTCGTGTCTCAGTCCAGCCAGTCGGCCGGCCTGGACCCGCGCCGACCGGCCAGATCCGCCGTTACTTCTTGTTCCTGCGCTGAACGCGCGTCTTGCGCAGCAGCTTGCGGTGCTTCTTCTTCGCCATCCGCTTGCGCCGCTTCTTGATTACTGAGCCCACGAAACCACCCTCGGTCGATACTCACGCGCAACGGCGTGCCTGCGCTCACGCCCGCACCGACGGCCGGGCACACGCCAACGCCACAGCGTACTCCGGCCGGGTCCAGCCCGCGCAGCTCGGCTGGCCAACCGCCGCACCAAGGGGCCTGCTCGGCTCAGGTCACCTCGACGAAGGCGTCCCTCAGATACTGATTGACTGCCCGTTCCGGCACCCGGAACGAACGGCCGACTCGGATCGCCTCCAGATCACCGGAGTGAACAAGGCGGTAGACGGTCATCTTCGACACACGCATGATCGTCGCCACCTCAGCCACCGTCAGGAATCGGACGGCACTGAGCGGAGTTGCCTCTGCTGCCATCGATAGCCCTCTCCGGCGCTCTTTGCTGCGCCAAGCGATATTCAGCGCACCAGTCACGCCCGTATCCAGCGTAATTGGTACTCGCGAAAGGGCAACCCCCGGTCACGTGCCGGATTCAGCCTTGCCTGCCGCTCCGGGCTACGGCGGAAATCAGCGTCCCGCCGGTCCCCGCCGGGCAATGGCCGGTGCTGGTGTGACATCACAGGCCATGGTCGCGCAGGGTTTCCTCCACCTGCTGGGCGCTCGCCGAGCCAATCCGGCGACAGCCGGCCAGGGCCTGGCGTAGCGATCCGGCGCCCAGGTCGCGATGCGCTTCCTGGAGCTGACATCGGCCGCTGCCTTCGCTGGCACGTGCTTCCTCGGCCAGCCCAACAGCACCCAGCCACGCCAAGTCCAGCAGCGCGGCGGGCGCCAGCCAACCGCTCTCGCGGCTAGCCGCCGCCCAGCTCACGGCCGCGGTCCCGAGCGGCCTCGATCGCGGACAGGAATGCAGCGCGCACCCCGTGCCGTTCCAGCTCCCTGATGGCGTTGATCGTGGTGCCGCCTGGCGAGGTCACCGCCTCGCGCAGGATCACCGGGTGCTCGCCGGACTCGCGCAGCATTGTCGCGGCACCGAAAACGGCCTGCTTCACCATCTCCAGCGCCGTAGTGCGCGGCATTCCGAGCAGGATCCCCGCGTCGACCATCGCCTCGACCAGGAAGTAAACATAGGCGGGTCCGCTGCCGGACAGCGCGGTGGCCGCGTCCTGCTGGGACTCGGGAATCCGCAGCACCTTGCCGACCGGCTTGAACAGGTCCTCGGTCCGGCGCAGATGCTGCTCCCCCGCGTGTCGGCCGGGCGAGATCACGCTCATCGCCTCATCCACCAGTACCGGTGTGTTCGTCATCACGCGGACGACAGCTACCTCGGAGGCCAGCCTCGCTTCGATGAATCCGGTCGTGATACCGGCGGCAACGGAGATGACCAGCTGGTCTGGCGATATCCGCGGCCCGATCTCCTCGAGCAGCGCCGACATGTCCTGCGGCTTCACCGCGATCACGAGGGTATCCGCAAGCCCGGCGGCCTCGGCCGCGCTGCATACCTCGATGCCGTAGGAATCCCGCAGCGAAGAGGCCCGGTCATCCCGGCGCGCCGCAGCGATGACCCCGGACGGTGACACGCCTGCCCTGAGCATTCCGGAGATCAGCGCCTCACCGATCTTTCCGGCGCCAAGGATCGCGATCATAGGCGAGAGTCTAACGCCGGGGTTCGGCCCGCCCGCCTGGCCGCGGACCGGCCGAGATCACCCGGCCGAGATCACCCGGCCGACCCTAGTGCTCGCTGACCTGGCAGCCGCCGCACGGACCTCCGCTAACCACGCGAGCGCATGGCACGCAGGAAGAACACCAGGTTCGCTGGCCGTTCCGCGAGCCGCCGGACCAGGTATCCGTACCAGTCGCTGCCATATGGCACGTAGACCCGCAGCCGAGCGCCGGCCGCGGCCAGCCGCCGCTGCTCATCCGGCCGGACGCCGAAGAGCAGCTGGTACTCGAAGCTGTCAGCCGCACGTCCGACAGCACGCGCCCGCGACGTGGCGATCTCGATCAGGCGCGGATCATGCGTTGCCAGCATCGGGTAGCCGGGGCCGTCAAGCAGGATCCGCATGCACCGCGCGTAATTGCGGTCCACCTCGGAACGCGCTGCCAGCGCGATGCCGTCTGGCGCGCTGTAAGCGCCCTTGCACAGCCGGACGCGTGAGCCGGCCACGGCGAGTGCTTCGCAGTCTTCAGGAGTACGCCGCAGATAGGACTGGAGCACGCAGCCAAGGTCCGGATATTCGGCCCGCAGTTCCTTGACCAGCCGCAAGGTAGCTTCAACCCAGAAGTGATCCTCCATGTCGACCGTCACCGTGGTCCCGGCACGATGTGCTGCGGCACAGATCCTGCTGATGTTATCCGCGGCCGTCTTCTCGCCGTGCTCAGGCAGGCCAAGCCCGACAGCGGAGGGCTTCACCGATAGTTCGGCCCTGCCTCCGGCGCTCAGGCCGGCCGCATCCAGCCGCTCTAGTAGCGCGATGTACTCGGCGGTGACAGCGGCTGCCTGCCCTGGATCGACAGTGTCCTCGCCGAGGTAGTCCATGGTGACGGCAAGACCGTCGCCGATCAGCCGTTCGGCCACTGCCAGCGCGTCAGCGGCGCTCTCCCCGGCTACGAATCGCTTCACGACATCGCGGGTCAGCGGGGCTGTGGTGATGACCCGGCGGATCCGTTGGCTGGCCGAGACGGCCAGCAGAACGCGGCGCAGCAAGGAAGGCCACCTCCACGGAGCCAGAATTACCTGCCGGCACAGGTTACTCCTACCGCGCCGGGCCGCCGAGCCGGCCGGCCACCCACCAATCAGCCAGCTACGGCTCAGATCCCGCCGGTCAGCCAGCGCCCGGCCGATGCCGCTGGTCAGAGCGCGTCGCGCGGCCGCGCTGCTGGCGGATCAGAGCTCGCCGCGGGCCCGTTTCAGCGTGATTTTGACGTTTGCCCCGGCGTCCGGCGGAACGATGACTTCCTGCGCCGCGCTAATTCCAGCCACGCTCAGCGTCGCGGTGACCGACACCGTCCGCTTGACCAGCGCGAGCGCCACCGGCCCGAGCTCGTAGTGTCTGGCTGAGGAACCGACGAAGCCGACCGCTGAGTCACCAAGCTGCACCGGCTCGCCGTGCGGCGGCAGCCGATCCTCGCTGCCGTCCAGGTGCAGCAGCACCAGCCGGCGCGGCGGATGACCGAGGTTGTGTACCCGCGCGACCGTCTCCTGGCCCCGGTAGCAACCCTTGCTGAGGTGCACCGCTGTCTCGATCCAGCCCAGCTCGTGCGGGATCGTCCGGTGATCGGTATCGGTGCCGAGCCTGGCCCGGTGCCCGGCGATCCGCAATGCCTCGTGCGCCCACATACCGGCCAGCCGGTGGCCCGCGCCTTGCAGCGCCGCTGCCGTATCAGCGAACTGTTCCCGCCGGATGAAGAGATCGGTGCAGAACGCAAACCTGACCGCGACAGCGTCTTTCGCCGGGCCGGCGTTCGCGTCCGGTCCCATCAGCGTCAGCACGGCATAGTCGGCGCTCACGTCGGCGGGCTCGACCCGGAGCATGAACCGCATCGATTCCAGGAAATCAAGCAGCGGCTTCGCCTCGCCTGGCTCGACATGAGCCCAGGTGTAGGTGCCGTCGTCCACCAGGGTCAGGTGATGCTCGACGTGCCCATGCGGGCTGAGGATCAAAGTCTGGGTGGCGGTGTCGGGCGGCAGCTGGTCCAGCTTCTGCGTGCTGATGTCATTGAGCCAACCAAGCCGGTCCTGGCCGCCGATCCTGACTACGTCCCGGTGCGAGCGGTCTACCATTCCTGCCGTTTCGGCCAGCGCCCGTTGCTCGGCGAACGGGTCGCCATAATGCGCGGCGACCCCCGCATCCGGGGACTCGGCCACGACCGCACCTGGGCTGGCGAGCAGCGGGCTGTCCATATCCGCAAGGCTATGCGCTCAGGCCGACCGGATGCCGCTTCGCCGGCCAGGCACGAATCGTTCAGCCCTCGGTGATCATCCCATCGCTGACCGTGACAACCCGGGTAACCCTGACCCGTTCGGCCAGCCTGCGGTCGTGCGTCACGATCAGCAGCGTCCCGTCGTACCCGTCTAGTGCCTGCTCGAGCTGCTCGATCGCCGGCAGATCGAGGTGGTTGGTCGGCTCGTCAAGGACCAGCAGGTTGGCCGCCGCATGCATCAGCAGTGCCAGATCGGTCCTGGTTCGCTCGCCGGGCGAGAGCGAGGCGACCCGGCGTCCCACGTCGTCCGCGCCGAGACCGAACTTGGCCAGCAGGGTTCTCGCCTCTGCCGGGAGCAGGCCGGTTTCCGCGCAGAACGCATCAAGCAGCGCAGCCTGCGGATCGAAGGTCCGCCTGGCCTGGTCGATCTCGCCGATCCGCACGGACGCGCCGAGCGAGCGACGGCCTGAGCTGAGCGGGATCCGGCCGAGCATGGCCTGCAGCAGCGTGGTCTTGCCGGAGCCGTTGGCGCCACGCACCAGCATCCGGTCGCCCCAGGTCAGCTGAAGACTGACCGGACCGAGCTGGAACGTGCCTCGCCGCACCACGGCGTCAGAGAGCACGGCGACGATCTCGCCGCTGCGGGTCGCGGCACCGAAGCGCAGCCTGAGTTCCCACTCCTTGCGAGGCTCGGCGACCGGCTCAAGCCGCTCTGCCGCCCTGATCGTGGCGGCCGCGCGCGCGCCGAGTTGCTGGGCCGCCTGCATCCGGCCGTGCCGGATGTTCTTGTCCGGCTCCTTGCGCCTGGCGGTGGCGCTATTCGCGGAGCGCTCCCCCGACCGCGCCCACTCCTTCTGCCGCCTGGCCCGCTCGGTGAGCTCGTCCCGCTTCGCCGCATAGGTCTGATAGGCCTCGGCGGCGTGCTCGCGATCGCGCTCAAGCTCGATCCGGTAGGCCTGGTAGCCGCCGCTGTACATCGTCGCCTGCCGCGAGTGGGGGTCGATCTGCAGCACCTGGCCGGCCACGCGCTCCAGGAAGGCGCGGTCATGCGAGACGACCACCAGGCCGCCGCGGAAGGCGGCGAGATGATCCTCAAGCAGTGCCAGGCCGGCCAGATCGAGGTCGTTTGTGGGCTCGTCGAGCAGCAGCACGTCGAACCGGGCGAGCAGCACGGCGGCGAGCGCCAGCCTGGCCGCCTGCCCGCCGGACAGGACCGCGGCCGGCCCGTCAAGATCCTCGGGCAGTCCCAGGCTGGCGGCTAGCTGAGCGGCCCTGATCTCCAGGTCAGGCCCGCCGAGCGCCAGGTAGGCGTCAAGCGCCGCTTGGTAGTCCTGGCCGGTGCCAGCTGAGCCTCCGGCCAGCCGCTCCGAGGCCGTCTGCATGGCTCGCTCGGCGCTGGCGACGCCGGTCCGGCGGGCGAGGTACTGCATCGCGGTCTCGTCGTCGCGCCGATCGCGTTCTTGTGGCAGATAGCCGACCGTGCCGATCGCGGTCACGACGCCCGAATCCGGCAGCACCAGGCCGGCCAGCACCCGCAGCAGCGTGGACTTGCCGACACCGTTGGGGCCGACCACGGCGATCCGGTCACCGGCGGCGACGACCAGGTCCACCCCCTGCAGTACAGCGATCGCGCCGTAGGACATCGACACGCCGCGGGCGGTCAGCAGGGACATCCGCCCACCATAGATGCGCCGTTCCCGATCCCGCCCGTCAATTTCCGGCCGGCGGCGTGGCCTGCCTGCCTGGCCGGCACTGAGCGCAGGTACCGAACACGGTCAGATGGCCGACATCGGTCTCGAAGCCGTACTCGGCATCGAGCGCGCTCACCAGGGAGCGGACGGCCGATGGATCAAGCTGAGTGATGCCGCCGCAGCCGCGGCAGACCAGATGGACGTGCTGGGCATCTGCGGCCAGGTGATAGCGGTGTGCCCCGTGCCCGAGATGGGTGTGGGTGACCAGGCCGATCTGCTCAAGCAGCTCAAGCGTGCGGTACACGGTGGAGACGTTGACTCCGACCGCGGTCTGCTTGACCTCCGCGTAGATCTCCTCAGGCGTCGCGTGCTCGAGCTTCGTGACCGCCTCGAGCACGAGCTGACGCTGCGGGGTAACCCGGTAGCCGCCGGCCCGCAGCGTGTCATCCCACGTCTGCGACATAGGCCGAGTCTATGGCTGAGATGTCCGAACGGCTCCGCGGTTCTGTGCCACCGATCGTCCAGGGACTGTTAAACCCTCTTGCCCGGCTGCGGGGACCTGACGTAGCGTGCTGGCTAACGCGGGAAAGGAGGTGGTCCAACAGTATGCATAGATGTCGGACTCGCGAGGTGGCTGTCAGCTAGCCGCCGTCCCGTGGAGCACACCTGACATTGTTCGGGTGTGCGCGTCACCGGCCCTGCGGGCCAGCCTGCCTTCGGCAGCTGAGCCAGCGTGCCGCCAAGGCGGCGGTCGGCGAATACACGGCAGACACCGGACCCCCGGGTGGCCGGCCTTGTCCAGCCGGTCCCCGCAGCGGAGTTGGTTCAGCCCATTCCGCAGCGGGAGCAGCCCGGGGGATTCTCTTTCTCCGAGGACCAGTCAGAATCGGGCCTCAGCCTGATTCTGAGCCAGGCCGATGCGTCGGCTACGTGCTTGCCTGGGCTACGTGCTTGCCTGGGCTACGTGCTTGAGCTGCGCGGAGACATGCGGCTGCAACGGCTGCCCGACCGCCGCCATGTCGTAGGCGTAAGCCAGGTCGCTGCCGACCAGGCCGTACAGCCGCTTGCCGGCCGTGACCTCCTTGGCAGAAGCGGTGCGTACCACCGCGTCAGTGGCGATCGCGATCCTGGTGCCCCTGATCTCACCCAGGTAGATCTCGGTGATGCCGGTCGGATGGGTCAGCAGCACCTCAAGCTGGTTCCCCGGCTGCGGTCGCCAGTATCCGCTCTCGATGGCCAGCGGGCGTCCGATGGTTCCGTCCTGGTCGAGCAGCCAGGTGCGGCTCGTGTAGATCAGGAACGGCTTGCCGTTGTGGCTGAACGAGATCTCCTGCCCGAAGTTGGCACTGTCGATAGTGGGGTAACCCACCACGCCGGCTCCCTCCCACCGGCCGAGCAGGAAGCTCAGCGGCGCGACCGCGGCATGCAGGTCGGGGCCGGGATGATGCTGGGCGCTCGTCATGGCGGCAGCCTACGTCGGCTTGAGCTTGACGGCTTGCCTGAGCTTGCCCGCCAGAGTCGCAGCACAAGCAGCGCGCAGCAGCCGGCTATCGCGGCGCAGGCCACGGTCAGGATGGTCGCGCTGATGTCGGCCGCCACCCGGGCAGTCTACGGCCCGGCCCGGCGGATCCCCGTTCGCCGCGCGGCCAGGCCGGGGCCGCCATGGAGCATCGCATCAGGCTAAGGTGCGGCATATGGCTTCCGGCTCACTCGTCGTCAAGATCACGGCGGGCAAGAACGACCCTGAGCGGTGTAATCAGGCGCTCACCGTGGCGGCGACGGCCGTCGCGAGCGGCGTGCCCGTCTCGCTCTGGCTGACCGGCGAGGCGGCCTGGCTCGCCCTACCCGGACAAGCGGACGCGATCAGGCTGCCCTACGCGAGTCCGGCCGCTGACCTGCTGGCCACGATCCTGAAGAGCGGGACCGTGACGGTCTGCACGCAATGCGCGGCACGACGCGAGATCACCGAGGGCGACCTGATCGCCGGGATCAGAATCGCCGGCGCATCGACCTTTATCGCCGAGGTTCTGGCGGACGGGGCGAAACCGCTTATCTACTGACCGGCACGCGGGGCTGTGGCGGCGAGCCGCTCAGCGCGGAGCTGCCTGGTCCAGGACTCATCCGCTTCAGGCAGCGGACTTAGTGTCCCGACCGCCCAGGTGAGCAGCAGATCGGCCAGGCCTGGGTTGCGCACAAGCGCCGGACCGTGCAGGTAGGTGCCGAGCACGTGCCCGGCGTAGGCGCCCTCAGTGCCGTCTCCGTTGCCGACTCCGAGGACGACCCGCGCCAGAGGCCGGGCAGCCGGTCCCAGCGTGGTGACACCCTGGTGATTCTCAAAGCCAGTAAGGCGTTCAACCCCAAGCTCGGGGTCCACGTCGGCGAGGACCTCGCCCACACCACGGCGGTCGCCGCGGCCGCTGCGGATGTCCATGATGCCGAGCCCGTCGACCGGCTCGCCTTGGACGCCGCCGAAGACCGAGCCCATCAGCTGGTAGCCGGCGCATACGGCCAGGATCACAGCACCTCGTTCGGCCACGGCGGCGAGTCCGCCATCTGCCCTGAGCCGCCGCGCTGCCAGGATCTGCGGCAGGTCCTCGCCCCCGCCGAGCAGGTAGATGTCGCCGCTGCGCGGTACCGGCTGATCCGAGTTCAGCTGCACGGACTCGACCGGCACGCCGCGCAGCCTGGCCCGTCGCTGGAGCATCAGCAGATTGCCGCGGTCTCCGTAGGTGCTGAGCAGATCCGGGTAGATCCAGACCAGGCGGAGCGCGCTTGGCCCGCTGGCCGCATGTGACCCGCTGACTGCCTGTGGCCCACCGGCCGCCCGTGGCTCGCCGAATGCCGGTTGCCCGCCGGCCGCGTACGGTCCGCCAGCCGCCTGTGACCCGTCGACTGCCTGCGGCCCGCCGGCCGTCTGTGGCCAGCCAGCCGCAGGCGGGCCTGCTGGCCCAGGCTCAGCACCGAACTCGGGCTCAACCCGCGGTATCGGCCTGGTCATCGGCTCGGGTCCGGACATCGGCGGCGGCCGGTAACGACCGCTCGGCGACGGGGCAGCGTGCTTGGGCTGCGGTGGCATCGCAGTCACGTGGTCCGCCCCAGAGTGGTTCTGATCTGCTGGAACGCTGTGTAGTTGGCAATCACGTCGAGACCGCCCGGCGGGACCAGGTCCACCGCCGCATCAATGCTGTTCACCACGTCGAACGGCACCTCGTCGGCTTCCAGCCTGACCGCCAGGTCCAGCCTGCGCTCAGCGGTAATCAGCACCGGGCGGCCGCGCAGCACCCGGTAGTCGACGTCCCAAAGCCAGGAGGTGTCCCTGCCATCAGGCCCCTGGGCGTTGACGGCGAGCAGCACCGGCCGTCCGTCCGGCTCAAGCACGTCAAACGCCTCCAGCCAGCCCGCGGGGTTCTTGGCCAGCAGCAGCCGCAGCTTCCGGCCGCGGCGCTCGACCGTGGTATACCGGCCGGCCACCGATGTCACCGAGCGCAGCCGCGGCAGCGCCTGGTCGACGTCGGCGCCGAAGAATCGGGCGACGGCAAGAGCCATCACCGCGTTCGACCGGTTCGCCCGACCTGGCAGGGCAAGGTCGAGCGTATGACCGACCCCGTCCGAGTCGATCACCGTGTCGCTGTCAAGTACCCATCTGGCCGATGGCCTGGACAAGCCGCACTCGCCGCACCGCCAGCCGAGCTCGTCGCGTTGCAGATGCGACCCGCACTCCGGGCAGCACCAGGAGTCCTCATGCCAGCGCTGGCCGGCCGCGACCCAGGTGACATGACGGGCGGTTCCGGCGGCCCAGGCGATCAGCGGGTCGTCCGCGTTGGCCACGACCCAGCACTCCGGGGTTCCGGCAAACGCCTCCCGCCAGCGCCTGGCAACCAGCCAGATCTCGGCGGCCCGGTCCATCTGGTCTCGGCTGAGGTTGAGCAGGACGACCACCCGCGGACTGGTTTCCTTCATCATCATGGGCAGGTACCGCTCATCGACCTCCAGAACCGCGTATGGCGCGTCCGGCGCTCCGCTGAGCGCGGAGACCAGCCCGGACTCCATGTTGGCGCCGAACGCGTTGGATGCCACTTCCTGCCCGAGCGCACCGAGCCCCGCCGCGACCAGGCGGGTCGTGGTGGTCTTCCCGTTCGTCCCGGTCACCAGGACGATCTGGCGTCCGGCCGCGAGCTGCCTGAGCAGATCGGGTGCCACCCGTAGGCCGACCACGCCGCCGATCACCGACCCGTCGCCACGACCGGTCAGCCGCGACACCTTTCCGGCGGCATCGCCGAGTGTGGTAGCGACGCGCGCCCGGATCGGAAGCTTGCCCATGGCCGCAGATGCTATCCGGCCGCCGGGTCCCGCTCGGCCGCAGCCGCCGCGGTCGCCTGGTCATCGCTTCCCACAATGAACCGGCGCGGCCAAGACAGAACAGGCTCCAGCCAGCCCACGACCCCCATTTCGCCCGCTGCCTGCATCAGCTGGCCGCGATGACTGGAGCCGACCGCCAGGGTGGCCAGATCGGCGGTGAAACCACGCTGATCATCCTCGCCAAGCAGCGCCGTCCAGGCCGGCAGCCGGTTACGGGCCAGCTCCATCGACAGCGGATGCCGGCGCAGCCCGCTAACCCGCTGCCCGACTTTCAGGTCAGGATGATCAGCTAGGCCGGGCAGCTCGTATTCAAGAGGCAGCGCCAGCGCAAACGGATCTGGTGCCGGGTCATGCAGCGGGCAGGCGCGTTCGATCTCGTGCAGCCACTGCAACTGCGGGATGACCCAGTTGCTCCCGACCTTTGTTCCGGCTCCTTTTCCGCCGTTAAGCAGGCGCAACGCCGTCACGGCCACTTCCTCGATCAGCTCACGGGGATCGAAGTAGGAGCGCACGGCCTGCGCACGGGCGGCCGCGGCTCGTTCGATGGCGGTGGCCAGCAGGCACTCACGCAGCCGCTCATCCAGGCCGGACCAGCGCTGGCGCAGCGCCACCGGCACGACGGGCAACGGCGAGTTGGTCAGGAACGCAAGCACTGTCGCCTCGGTCCAGACCCGCAGCCAGGCATCCTCCGGCGTCCCGGCGAGCAGATCAGCCGAACGCAGCTCAAGCAGCGTGCAAGCGCGGCCCTGGCTGCAGGCGGGCCCGCAGGCCGCCGATCTCCGCCCGGCCATCGGCGGCTCCGCCAGCTCGTCCGGCCTCGGGGCTCGCTCGGCGTGGCCGCCGAATGGCACCCGGATCCGCAGCGGCCGGTCCATCCCGTCCGCGAAGACCGCGGCCACACCGGGCGGAAAGGACACGACCTGGCGGGATTGCTCGGCGTCCAGGTTCATGGTTGCGCCGACCAGCTGACGGTCGTCATGAGCGGGCAGCCGGTGCACGATCTTCAAGGCCGTGTTCTTCACCACGTCGGGAACGAGCTTGGCGGGTATCTGCTCAGCGATGATCAGCCCCTCGCCGTAAGCGCGGATCTCGGCGAGCAGGCTGGCGAACAGCTCCACGGCGTGCGCACTGGCGCCTTCGCGGTCGGCGCGGAGCAACCGGTGCGCCTCCTCGATCACGATCACGTGACCCAGGCCCTGCGCTGTCTGGGTTCGAGCCCGCAGCCGCAGATGCTCGACAATCCTGATGATGAGCGTGCCGATCAGGAACGCCTTGTCCTCGTCGTTGGCCACGTCCTCGATCGCGAGCACGGCATTCCGGCGCAGCAGCTCGCTGATGTCGGCCGGGTGGCCGCCCTCGAAGAAGCGGCCAGCCGATCCCGTCCGCAGCGACCGCAGCCGGACCTCGACGAATCCTCGGACATCTGCCTGCAACTCCGGGCCGTAGCCGACGTCGGAGATCACCTCAAGCGCGGCGGCTTGCAGCTGGGCCAGCGTCGGGATCGCCGGCGGGGCCGCGGCGCCCGGCTGCCGTGACCCGGTCACCGGGTCCCATCCGCAGGACTCGTAGACCCGCTGCAGGGCCTGCGACATGATCTGCGGGAACGGCTCGCGAGCGTCGAACGCGGCCAGGAACAGCGCCCGGACCATGTCGATATGCGCCTGGACGGGGAAGCCGGGTTCCGGCGCGAGCGGATTCACGGCCAGCGGGATCGCGGCGGGATCGGCTGGATTGATGAGCGTCAGCTCTGCACCGGTGGCGGCTAGCCGCCCGGCCATTGCCGCGTACTCCGACTTCACCGGCTCGACCACCAGCCACGGGATCTCGGCGCGGGTGAGCTGCTCAAGCAGATGCCGGACCGTCTGGGACTTTCCCGACCCGGTCGCGCCAGTGACCAGCGCATGCCGGTTCAGCGTCGCCAGCGGCACGCCAAGGTCTCCTACCACCCGGTCCTGGCCGTCCAGAATGGCGCCGACGCTGACCTCGTCCTCGCCGGACGGCTCGGCGGTGACATCGAAGTAGCCGACGTCGAGCACCCGTACCCCGGGAACCTCGCGGCGCGGCAGCCCAGTAAGCGCCGCGAGCACGCCGGCCGTGGCAGCGAATGGCACCGCCGAACCATCCGCCGAGTCGTTCATCTTCGACACCAGCGCGTCTGCCAGGTCACGCGCCCGCTCCGGGCCGCGTAGCCGGTACGGGTGCGAGCTCAGGTCCGCCGAACCGACCAGCATCGGCGCGATCAGGCTCAGCTGCTCGGCGTCGGCGGCACCGACGAGCACTCGGACATTCCACAGTCCCGCCTCGCGGAACGCATCGAGCTCACCGAGGCGCCTGGCGATCTGGTCAGCGTCAAACCGAGCGCGCTCCTCATCGAACCGGCGCGCCGCGTTGAGCTGGCCGCGTAGCTCAGCGGTCTCCGCGTCGATCAGGTCGGTCGGCTCGGCCACCACCAGCCAGCCGAACGGCCGGGCCATCAGTGTGGTCAGCGCGGACTCGAACAGACTGGGTGCCGCGCCAGCCAGGCCGCCTCCGGCCGAGGCCAGCCACGAGCCGCCACCGCGATCGCCGGGCTGCTGCGGTGCCTGGCGGCCAGGGCATGGCGCCCAGACCATCCGGTCCAGGTCAGTCATCAGGCTCTGGGTGAACGGCACGCCCCGTGCCCCCCAGGGAAAGAGCAGCTCGCTTGATTCCGGCTGCTCCCGTGCGGCGTGGGCACCGCCGCGGCCAGGGTTGTCCGAGACGGTCAGGCGCTGGGCTGGGGCCGGCGGAAGCGGGCCTGCGTTGGTGATCAGCTCAAGCGGTGCGCCGGCCCCTCGGGAGAACCATCCGGCCACGAACGGCCTGCGGTCCTGTGCCGCGTTGAGCACGGCCGGCAGCACCGACGCGTAGTCCCGTTCGGGCGTCCCGCCGTAACAGGCGTCGGGGATGGCTACGACCCGATACCAGGACTCGGTCGCGCCGCTGCCGGCATCCGGGCTGCTACCCATAAAGCGTGCATATCAGCCGGGCCGTGGGCCTGCCACCTGGTTGCTACAGTTCAACCTCGCCGCTGATCCTGGTCGCGGTGGCACCGGCGACCCAGACGGTGCCGTCATCGTCACGGCTGACATGCACCCGACCTCGTCGGCCGAGCACAGTTCCCTGGCTGGCGATGTAGGGCGCGGTAAGCCGGCCGGACGTCAGCAGCCACTGTGCCAGCGAGGCATTGAGGCTCCCGGTGACTGGATCCTCAACTGGCCTGCCGTCTTGCAGGAAGAACGCCCGCACCTCGATAGCGCACTCCGACCCCGGCGGATAGGCGCCGGCCACGCCCAGATCGAGTTCGACCGACGGTGGCCGCAGCGCAACCACGGCATCCGCGCTGCCGAGCAGTACGGCAACCCAGCCTGGACCGTTGTCGGCCCATTGAGCCTCCACAATCTCGGCTCGATCGAGCCCGAGCTGCGCGGCGATCTGCTCGATCATCGGCTCGCTCACCGGACCGGACCGCAGCAGCGGCGGCGCGGCGAAGCCCAG